>Ga0207866_1000020_pt1 | contig 250072 bp, 223 predicted proteins | sample HigsolmetaAR203D_FD_184835 | JGI IMG/M metagenome (GOLD analysis project Ga0207866, IMG submission 184835) | Ionic liquid and high solid enriched microbial communities from the Joint BioEnergy Institute, USA - AR20-3-D (SPAdes) (version 2) ... | reverse complement strand
AGAAGGGAAGCATGATCCTGACGAGCAATAAGAGCATTGGCGAGTGGGGCGAATTGATGGGTGATCCTGTTCTGGCAACAGCGGTGCTGGATCGGCTCTTGCATCACTGCCATGTCGTCAACATTCGCGGGAACAGCTACCGCCTCAAGGACAAAGAAAAAACCGGAATCTATTCGACACCAGGCACACAGGTGGGTCAATTCTATTCTGGCGCTAATGGGTCAAATGAATTCCGGCGTTGACATCAACAAATAATTATATGGAATTATGTAAGATAATGTTGATACAGGATAATCGCACTAGTATAATAGTACTTGTCCTAATATGTATATATTTTCTATGAAAGAGAAAGGAGGGGAATGATGAATCTTGAGCACGTGCCGCTGATCAGGCAGCTTGACATGGTGTTTCGCCAGTTGAATGATGAGCTGGCCCATTTGAGTTCAGGCATTATTTTTATTCAGATCCGGAATAATGTGATCGGGAAGTTCGGCATTCGTCACGATCCGATTCAGATACGCGGCAACGGATTTCTGCATCACAGTCAGGGACTCAGTGAAATGCACCGCAACGCGTTTCGTCAATTGGCGCTCGAATCGCTGAAGTATAAACGAAACTGGACGCACGGGGAGATTCAGTTTGAATTTGCCCTGAGGAATAACACGCTGATCGCCAGCGTGCAGTTCGAATCGAATTACAATATGGCCAACCTGTTCACGCGCGAACATTACAAAACCTTGTCCCGTGTATAAAATTCGTGAGCGGTTCAGCAAATATATCTGACGGATCACAGAGTACGCCCGGACCTGCGTTCAGGGAATCCTTGATGAAAAACATGCCGAACCATATCCCGGGCATGAGAAAAAGCTGTGCATCGATCGATTCCGATGAGCCGATGCGCAGCTTTTTACTGTAAACATGTTCAGGCTGTGGTGCTGATCCGTTATGTTCGGGTATGCGTCGGCGTTTCCCGCTCACCGTCCGCCTGTTCATCCGGATATCCGTCCGCTGAGACGCGGATCAGTCCTTCTTCGCGTTTCAAAATGCCGTCGCTTGTACCGGCCGCGTAGACATCCGACAACTGTTCTTTCGTGATTTCGTTTGCTTCGAAATCCAAAGACATGTTGGAGGGTAGGGAAGATGCAGGCGATGCATTCGCCTGTTGTTCTGTCGAATCGGTTGAACGCCCGCGATGCGACGCCATGTCGGATTACCGCCCTTCGATTTACTGTCTGATGATGCTGCCGGCAAGCGTTTGCTCGGCGATCTGCACGAGTCTGCGGACCATATGCCCGCCGATTGCGCCGGTATCGCGAGTCGCCATGTATCCCATATAACCGTCTTGAGGAATCTGGATGCCCAATTCCTGCGCAACCTCGTACTTCAATTGTTCCAGAGCATTGCTGGACGCGGGCACGACCAACGTATTGGATGAGCGAGATTGACCCTGCGCCATTCGTATCACCTCCATCTACCCGGTAGTATGCGCCAGTGAAGAAAAAATACGCTATTTCACAGAAAGGAAAATGAAGGAAGCCGCAACGGTTGACAAAGCGCGCCGCTTGCGTATACTGTTAATCAAACAAGTTTCCCGCGCATTTGCACTTGAACTGTGAATCGACTAGTTCACAGCGCATTTGCGCTTTCCCGGCAAATCAACAAAGTTCACAGCGATAATGCGATGACGGAAGCTAGTAAGCCGTGCCGCCGCTTCAGAGAGCCGGTGGATGGTGCGAATCGGTGCGGGCGAACGGACTGAATGGGTTCTTGAGCACAAGGCTGAAACGGGAAGGAGTAGGCTGAGCGGATTGTTCCCGATATCGAACAGGAAAGGCAGCAGCATGCCTGCGCTGGCACGCGAAACGTCGTTCCGGCGTCCGATCCGCTTCGGCGGATTGACGTCCGGGCCGTTCGTCATGTTGTCGTGCGGTGACGGCGGTCGCACGAATGGCCGGCTGTGAGGCTTGCCGCTGTGAATAAGGGTGGTACCACGGCTCTCGTCCCTTGGATCGAGAGTCTTTTTTATTTTGCAGGCGAAGTTCAGGCGAGAAAAAATCAGGTGAGAATAGGAGAGGCTGAACGTAAGGCCGAGACTGCATGAAAAGCCTCGGGCCGAAGGCAATCCGCATGCAAAGTATCATGCGAAGTATAGAGACCTGGTTATCGAGCCGATCCCGCCCGCTCTAATCTGTGAGGGTATGGAAACAGGAAAATCAGAATGCAAACGGAGGAGATGGAGTTATGGCGAGAGTGTTGTCAGGCGTTCAACCGAGCGGGCAGCTTACGCTCGGGAATTATATCGGCGCCCTGCAAAATTTTGTGAAGCTGCAGCATGAGCACGAATGTTTCTTCATGGTGGTCGACCTGCACGCGGTGACGGTGCCGCAGGAACCCGAGAAGCTGCTGGAACAGACGAAGGCGGTCGCCGCGCTGTTCATTGCTTCGGGCATCGATCCCGAGCGCGCGCCCGTCTATTTGCAATCCCATGTGCCCGCCCATGCGGAATTGGGGTGGCTGATGACGACCTTGTCGTACATGGGCGAACTGGAGCGCATGACCCAATTCAAGGAGAAGTCGGCGGGCAAAGAGTCGGTCGGTGCGGGGCTGTTCGTCTATCCCGCGCTGATGGCCGCGGATATTCTTCTCTACAACGCCGACCTTGTTCCCGTAGGGGACGACCAGAAGCAGCATCTGGAATTGACGCGGGATCTCGCGCAGCGATTCAACGCAAGGTACGGCGATACGTTCAAGCTGCCCGAACCGTATATGCCGAAGGTCGGGGCGAGAATCATGTCTCTGGATGATGCCTCCAAGAAAATGAGCAAGAGCAATCCGAATCCGTCCAGTTATATTTCGATGCTCGACACGCCGGACGTCATTCGGAAGAAGATCAGCAGAGCGACGACCGACTCCGGGCGCGAAGTGCGCTACGATCCGGCGAACAAACCGGAGATCAGCAACCTGCTCAGCATATACACCCACTGCTCCGGCATGCCGATTCCCGAAATCGAAGCGTTGTATGAGGGGAAAGGCTACGGCGATTTCAAAAAAGATCTGGCCGAGCACGTCATCAATACGCTGGCCCCGATTCAGCAGCGTTACACCGAAATTCGCGAGTCCGGCGAACTCGAATCGATCCTGAGGATGGGAGCGGAACGCGCTTCCGCAATCGCCAGTGAGACCCTCAGAACCGTCAAGCAAAAGATGGGGTTCATGGTCTAGGATTTGCGCCTCAATCTGGCTCTTATCATAAAGCCGATCCCGATATGAAGGATCGTGATCACGAACAGCGCGATGCTTACGCCCGCGTTTCGGAAGCTGAGCGAACCGGCGAATGCGACCAGAAGCAATGTGCCCATGACGGCAAAGTAGAGAGACAGGCCTTTGTTCATGTTTGTGCTCCTTTCTCGGCAACTTTCAGATGAAGGTCATACGCAAGCGAAAATGAGAGCGGTCAGTATGCGAATCTCAAGACGGTGCGCCGTCGTCGCGCGGACGGATGATTGCGGGCCCGGCCCATGATCACGGCGGTCGGCCGATGCGCAGATGATCGTGCGGTCGGCCCGTCGTATGATCATGCCGTTCACTCGACTAGGCATATGATTGCGGCTGTTCGTTCCGACATATGATCATGGCTGCAGGCCGGCCCGGCATGTGACCGCGGCGGCCGTTCAACCCGGCAGCTGGCCGCACAGGCCGCCCGGACACAACACGGATGGCGATCGGAAATTGCGCCGATCATAAGCGCTCATACACCGTTCTAGAGAAGACCGCCTACGCGCAGATAAACAGATAATATTATCCAAGCGAAAGCGCATGCATATTATCAGACTATTGTATCATACTAACCTTTGCAAGCTTGCAACCATCATCTGAAGACGGCAGTTTGGAAAGGAGTGCTAGTCCCAAATGGCAAGAGGTCAATCTCGCAGCAGCAACACTCTGGTAGTACCGCAAGCCGGTCAGGCTTTGAATCAGTTGAAGTATGAAGTGGCGCAAGAGCTTGGCATTCAGATTCCGCCGGATGGTTACATGGGCAATATGGCGACGCGCGACGCAGGTGCGATCGGCGGACACATTACGCGCAGATTGATCCAGATCGCTGAGCAAACGTTGTCGGGTACGACCGTCAGATAACGTCAGTTCTAACGGCAGATTTTGATGCAAGCGAAGCATAAAGCGATACGAAACATTGATAGATGAATGAAGTGAAGGGCTGCCTTAAGAGAAATACTTCCTCTTGCGGCAGCCCTGTTATGTTTGCGCGGCTCACGCGCGATCCCATCCCGGAGGAGCGTTATGTGTGCTCTTTATCGAAACTGCAGCCGCCTGCGCCGTTCGGCCTGCGTGCGGCTGAGCCAGCCGACATAGGAGTCGATCACCTGAAGGTCACGGTCGAACAGGACGAAAGCGACAAAAGGATATTGCTTGCGGTGGCGGTACCGGATATCGATCCACCTGACTTCAAATCCCCATCGGTGCGCGATGCATTCGGCGTAAGCGTGATCGGTCAGGCGCAGCAATGCCTGTATGTCCGGATTCATCTTCGACGCCTCGACGGCGGGGTGTTCATCGGTTTTGACTTGTTCGACCCACTCCAGCCGCCCGCGGCGCCATTCGCCGATTCGAAACGAACCGTCAGCCGTTCGCCTGACGACATTCCATACGCCCGGCTTGCGGGTGGGAAACACGGTGCACTGTGCGCCGGGCGCGCATGCGTCGTCTTCACGGATCAGTTTCGTCCGTATGCGGGCGTGAATCCAAGTTCGGTACATGTAATAGAAAAACAGAAGGCCGTACAGGGCAGGGAAAATAAGCTGCGGCGGGGCGGCGTTCAGCATCCAAAGGATGATTCCTGCCAGATGGGCGGTGAAAATGAGCGGGTCGAAAATATGGATGATCTTCCATGCGATCCATCGTTTGCTGAACGGCCACAAAGCCTGCGTGCCGTAGACGTTGAACAGATCCTGGACGATGTGAACGACAACGGCAACTGTTGTCCAGATGAAAAGGCGTCCGTAATGCGGTGTGCCGATGATCCACGCGGCAACGGCGGTGATCGACGCAGACCAGATCAGGATGGCGGGCAGCGAATGCGTGATGCCTCGATGATGGCGCAGGTACAAGGCGGTGCTCTTGAAGCGCAACAACGCATCGAGATCGGGCGCCTGTGAGCCCGCGATCGCCCCGATCCACACCGCCGCGGCGAACCCGGGATCATGGGCAACCAGAGGATCAAGATGCGACAGGCCGGCAAGCCCGACGCCGACAGCCAGATGCGTTGCGGAATCCATCCCCGCGCCCTCCCCGGTCATTCATGGTGACAATCGAACATCAAATCAAAAATGTCAGAAATAATTCAGTTCCTCATCGAAGGTGATGTAGTCCAGATTGACCATCAGCAGCAAGTATCTCATGCCGGTGCGGGGGTCGCTGATGATGATGTGGTCTCGTCCGGCGGCCTTGAGAATGCCTCTGAAGATTTTGGCGTTCCACTCGGAATTGTTCTCGAATGTCATATAGATGGTCGCCATCTTGCCGAGGTTCAGGCGCAAAATATTTTCGATGAACGATTCCTCAAGCGGCAATTGACCCTGCGTTTGCACAGCCGCCGGCTGTTGCGCGGCGTACCCCGGCATGCCCGGCTGCGCCGTCTGCTGCATCGGGAATGTCTGACCTGCGGGCGCGGGATAGCCGTATGGGGAGCCGACGTTCATCGTTGGATACGGTTGTTGATAACCCATGTTGTTTCCTCCTCGTCGCATCATAATGATGGGCAAATATCTACATAAGTAATGTATTGTGCCGATGGGCGTATGGTGCGAAGGACATCCGCCTATTTTTGCCGGACGGCCGGATGGCGTGTTGATGCGGATCGAGGCAAGGGCGGGAACGGACGATGAACGCGGAGCGAACCTGCAATGCCGGACGTTGCCGGAATGCCGGCAATATCCGACAATATGTTGAACAAAGATCAACAACATTGTAAAACTTCGATGCGGTTGATATGATAGAATTTATAATCTGCCCTATTGATGTTCGGGAGAGAATCGGCCGTTCGTATGCGGCGTATACGAACCGGCTGTTGGTTTTGCGAATAGAGCTTATAACGGATAGAAACTGCGGATGCATGAGGGAAGTAAGGAGGCTGTACCCTTGTCTTATCTATCAGCACGGAAGATCGCTTGGACTGATTTCATCACATTGACGAAACCTGGAATTTTGCGTTCGAATCTCGTTGCCGCCCTCAGCGGCTTTTGGATTGCTTCCAGATGGGAGATCGACTGGATGCTTCTGATCTGGACGATGCTGGGAACTTTGCTCGTCATGGCTTCCTCGTGCGTGTTTAACAATTATCTGGACCGGGATTTCGATATTAAGATGGAACGGACCCGCCGGCGTCCGTTGCCCGCCGGAAGGCTGCATCCGACGATCGTGTTCTGGTACGGCGTCGTGCTCGGATTGCTCGGCCTGCTGGTGTTCATCGCGTTCACGAACTGGGTGACGGTCGTATGCGCGGTCATCGGCATGTTCTTCTATATCGTGGTGTACACGGTGTGGCTGAAGCGGACTTCGACCTGGTCGACATCGGTCGGAGGCGTATCGGGGGCGATGCCGCCCGTCATCGGTTATGTGGCGGTGACGGGCACGATTGATGCCGGCGCCATCCTTTTGTTCGCGATATTATTCTTATGGCAGCCGCCGCATTTTTGGGCGCTCGGCATTCGCCGCAAGGAGGAATACCGCGCCGCGGGATTCCCTCTGCTGCCGGTGGTGAAGGGGGTTCGCCGCACGCAGTGGCAGATGGTTCCGTATGTCGCGTTGCTTATCCCCGCAGGAATTTTGATGTATGTTTACGGTTATGTGAATATGTTCTTCCCGATCGCGTCGACGATATTGGGACTCATCTGGCTGTATATTTGCGTGCGCGGCCTGACGGGCATGGATGAAACGAAGTGGGCGAAGCAGGCGTTTCTGTTCTCGATACAATACCTTGTTTTGATCAATCTGTTGATGATGATATGCACAGGGAGAGGATGAGCGGCATGGATGCGTTGCGCAAAAACTGGGTACCTCTGGTCATTGCCTTGGCGGTGATAGCCGTCGTCGCCGTTTTACTGTTCTGGCCGGGCAAATCGAAGCTCGATTTCAAGATGCAAAATCTGGACGGCGAAACGGTCACCCTCGGCAACACGTCCGGCAAAGCGCGGCTTGTTTATTTTTACTTCGGCCATTGTCCGGATGTTTGCCTCGGAACGAACTATCTGCTGTCGCAGGTGCAGGAGGGACTCAAGGAAGCGGGTGTGTTCGGCAATAAAACGCTTCTCTTGTCCATTACCTTCGATCCCGAGCGGGATACGACGGAATATCTGAAAGAATACAGTTCGCGCATGGAAGCGGACTCGAGCGGTTGGTATTTCCTGCGGGACGATGACGTCGAAAAATCGCGCAAACTGGCCGAAGCGTATGGCGTGAGCATCATCCCGGACGGTGATAATTTCATTCACGCCAACCTGTTCACGCTGCTGGACGGCAAAGGGAAAGTGCAAAAAGTATACAGCCCCAACGAGGTCCTGGTCATTAATCCCGATAAACGGGAAGAATTCATCGAACAAATCGTTCAGGATATGGTATCGCTCGTCAAATGAGGAAGAAGCCGCTCCCGTCGCATGAAGGAGCGGCTTCTTTGTCTATTCGGCTTGGACGGTGATCCGTCCGGCTATCCGGTCATCCCCGGTTCACGATGATTCGTTCTCCGGAGACGGAGGGGGATAAATAATATAATCTTCCAGTCCCGCTTTTTCGAGCTGCTGGATCAAATAGTCGTCAGGCGTCCCTTCGACTCCGGCATATCCTTTCTTCGTATACATGTGTTCGGCGTCCGGAAACGCTTCGCTCAAGATCGCCCGGATCTTTCGGCCGGAAGGGTCGTTGTCCGTAAAGATGTATACATTGGCCGCGTTTTCAGCCATCCTCTTGATGTGTTCGATGCGATCGGTACCCGGCGTTCCGTATGTACAGGAGATGGAAACCTCATCCGTCAACAGACGGCGCAATCTCGCCTTGTCATGCTTGCCCTCGACGATGATCAGGTGCGGTGTCGGCATGGCACTACCTCCGTCAATAGATGATCGACGAGTCGGGAACGGTGGAACATCCGAAAGTCGTCCGGCGTCCGCCGTGCGCGGCATCGTGCCGGAATGCAAACGATTCGTCGGACCCGTTTTCCATTCAGTATACACGATTCCTGCGGGACATTGCATCCGATCCGAAGGGAACCGGCGAAACGGGCGGAAACCGGAGGTAAGACCGCAGAGAGACGGAAACGCAATGATGGTGAGCGGACGATGGAACGCGGAAGTGGACAACGAAGACCGGGCTCATCGGTCATGGCCGCAAAATGTAGGCGGTCGGCGAGAAAGCGGGCTGATCGGGATGCGCGGCGGGCGGCCCCGGAACGAGGCGCGGCGGGATAAGAGGGATGCGGCGATACCGCAACGCGAAGGGGACCGTTGGAATCGTCGGGAACGTGCCGACAAGCGTTCGCGCGTTGAACGCTTGTCGGCTTTGGGCTTTGGCGGGCATTCACGAACGGAATTGAAGGCGCTGGGCCGTAGATTAGAACGTGCGAAGGATGATGACGAGCAAAATGTACAATACGAGGATCACAGCCGTGGAAGTATACAGGGAAGGATAATAGTCTTTCACCGCGGACATTTCGTTCACCCCTCTTTCATGGACAAATGTGAATCATTCCATACCAATGTATGTGCGGGTGGTTCTTTGTCGTGTGTACGTTTACCCATGCGCTTGCGGATTCATGACGAAAGTTGATGGCCGCCTGGATTCCGCAACACAGACGTGATCTCCATGCTCATCAGCGGTGACCATCAGGATCATCGGGTCGCGCAAGCGCTTATCCTATTTGTACATTTCGCAAGTTCCGCAATTGCGGTATAATAATGTTTGATTTCACGGCATATGGATGTGCCGTCAGAAGGATATGGTTGAAGGGATAGAGAGGGATACGGATGAAATTTGAGCATTTGGCCGCATTTGCGGAAGAACAATGGTGGGTCATTCTGATCGCGTTGATCGTGCTCATCATCGTCATCAAGGTCGTCAAGACCATCATCAAATGGTTGATCGTCGCAGTCATCGTCATTGTACTCGTGCTTTACGGGTTGAATTACGAACCGATTCAGAATGCGGTCGGCAAAGTGGCGGAATATTCGCTCGACCTTGCGTTTGATCTGATGTCGGGTGAAGCGGACGAAGCCGTTTACGAAGTGAATGAAGACGGCACGTTCACGGTGACAAGCAAAAGCATCCGTTTGACGGGTTCCCTTGATTCGGATAAAGTGACGGTTTACGTGAACAATGTAAGGGTTGCCGAGGTGACGATAACGGACGCGATCGAAGCGTTCATCGAAGTGGCGAAGGAGAAATCGCCTTGATGCAACCGATGCGGTCGGGTGACCGGAAAGGATTGGCCGACGCGTATCGCGCCGTATGGTTCGACGCCGGCGATACGCTTGTCACGATACCGGACACGGAGAAGATGTTCGTGTCGTTTTTGGCGGAGCGGTCGATCGAGGTGCCGGAGGAACGGATCGCGCAGGCGCTGAATAAAGCGTTCACCCACATCTATTACGGACATCGTCCCGACCGTTACGAAGCATGCACGCCGGAATCGGACCGCCGGTACTGGGTGCGGTTTTATGAATATGTGTTGGAAGAACTTAATTTGTCCCGCGGGAGGAACGAGGGCGAGATTCGGGCGATGTGTCATGAACTGTACGAACTTTATATTTCGCCCCGTCCTTATGTATTGTTCGAGGATGTGGCGCCGGTGCTGGAACATTTGTCCGCGAGCGGCAAAAGGATGGCCGTCGTCTCGAACTTCGCTCCGACTTTGCTGCAGATTCTGGAGGACAAAGGCATTGCCCGCCATTTCGAGGCGGTCGTCGTTTCGACGCTGGTCGGCTACGAGAAGCCCGACCCGCGAATTTTCCGATACGCGCTGGAGGTGACGGGGTTGGACCCGTCGGAGGTGCTGTATGTCGGCGACCATGAGGTGAATGATATTTGGGCATCGGCGCAGGTCGGAATCAGGTCCGTCCGCATCAAACGATACGGTTATCAGCAGGGAACGGGGATCGCGTCATTGACGGAACTGCTGTGAGACGGTTTGTTGAAGACCGTTGGGATGACCCGATTACGATGGAGGAAAGGAGGAAGGGGAAGTGAGCGGCTCGAGCAACCAACAAGATCCGCAAAAACTGCAGATCATCAAGAAACGAAGTTTTGCGTTCCGGCTGAATCTGTTCTTCTTCATGACGTTTATCCTGTTCTCCATCCTGATCGTCAGGCTCGCCATCCTCCAGTTGGTGGAGGGCGAGGCGTACGCGGCGCGGGAAATTCAGAATGAACTGAGGACGACGACGATTCCGCCGATCCGCGGCAACATCTACGACCGCAACGGCAATCCGATCGCTTATTCGACGTCGACGCAGACGCTGTATTACCGGCTGAACAACGAACGCGCCGAGACTTTGATCGCGATCGCCGATAAGCTCGCCTACGTATTTGCGACATACGGCGATCCGCAGAATGCGATCAGCGCGGAAGAGATCATGAAGCGCATGGACGCCTGGTACGGCTATGACGGCAAAAGCCGCGAGCCGAAGGAATATTCCTTTGTGCCGCGACGCATCAAGACGGATCTGACCGAGCGGGAAATCGCGTATTTTGTCGAGCATCGGGATGAGTTTCCCGGCTTTGAGATCGTCGAGGAAAGCATCCGCAATTATGTTTACGATGATGACGGGGAGACGGGGATCGCCGTTCAGTTGGTCGGTTATTTGCGGCAGTTCTCGACCGCGAAAAATTTGCCGGACTCCTATCTGAATTATTACAAGGATGAGGAATTGACGTACGAATATTTGCCGAATGAAAACGTCGGCCTGGACGGGATCGAGTTCATGTACCAGGAGCAGTTGCGGGGCAAAAACGGCTATCGCACGTACACGGTCGATTCCGCGGGCAATATTATCCGTGAGGTGGCCGTTCAGCCGCCGGTCAAGGGCAGCGACATCTATCTGACGATCGACCGGCACGTGCAGCTGGCGGCGGAGAAAGCGATCAAGGATCACCTCGAATTTATGAAAAGCGAAGAAGCCAGCAAGAACAACTTCGGCATGGGAGCGATGGCGACGACGGGATATGCGGTCGCCATGGAAGTGGATACGGGCAAAGTGATCGCCATGGTCAGTTACCCGGACTACGACCCCAACATATGGAGGGGCGGATCGATCACCGTCGAGGATTACAACAAATATCAGTACTTTTTCAAGAACGGGACGATCCGCGAGTCTTACCCGAATTATGAGGATGATGAGGAGCGCAAGAAACATCCGACTTCGCTCGTTTATCTGGGTTCCACCGTCAAGCCGCTGTCCGTGCTGATCGGCCTTGAGGAAGGTCTGTTCACGCAGTACGACTACTATATGGATACGGGGGAATATTTCTACGGCCGGGACAACAGATGGCGCATCCAAAACTCGAACTTCCAGAAGAACGGGCGGATCAATGCGGAAGATGCGATCCGCGTTTCCTCGAACACGTTCATGGCCGCGATGGTCGGCGAAAGGCTGGCGCAGCGCCAGGGCGGACTTGAAATCTGGAACGACTGGATGGAGAAATTCGGCCTCGGCGTCTCCACGGGAAGCGGCTTGCCGGCGGAAAACATCGGCATCAAGGATTATTACCACGAAGCCCGGAACGCCAGCACGCTGTCGGCGCTCGTGCGCGCCGCATGGGGACAGCAGGCGAAATATACTACGCTGCAGCTGGCGCAGTACGCCGCAATGCTGGCCAACCGGGGAGAGCGTTTGAAACCGCAATTTGTCGAGAAAATCGTCAGTCCCGACGGCGAGATTGTCGAACAGTTCGAGAAGGTCGTGCTGAACACGGTCGATATTAAAGAGGAATATTGGAACGTCGTGCACCGGGGGATGTTAAAAGTGTTTCGTCAAGGCTTCGACGGATTTCCGTACCAGGTGGCCGCCAAGACGGGAACGTCGACCCAGCAGGTGTACGGCGGGGAAATGAAGAACAACGCCGTTTTCATCGCTTACGCTCCGGCGGATAAACCGAAGCTGGCCGTCGCCGTGGTGGTGCCGGAAGGCGGGTACGGCGCTTATGGAGCGGCGCCTATTGCCCGGGCAATATTCGACGCCTATGACGAAGCGATCGGTCTCACGGGCGTGCCCCGCGCGTCCTACAACCTGACGATCGCCGGGGATGAACAACCGTGACGCGCGCAAAGGGGATGAACCAATGACGTCATACAAGATGATCGCGTTGGATATGGATGGTACGCTGTTGAATGAACGTTCGGAGATCAGTGAGGCGAACCTGCTGGCGATCCGCGAATGTCTCGAACGCGGGTTGGTCGTCTGTGTGGCGACGGGCAGAGGGATCGCCACCGCGGCGCCTTATATCGGCATGATCGGGAATCATCTGCCGTTCGTCACGGCGAACGGCAGCGAAGTATGGCGAAACCGGAATGAATTGCACAGCCGCATCGAGATGGATGCGGCTCTTATCGTGGAATTGCGCTCCTGGGCGCTCAAGCATGACATCTGGTACTGGGGCACCGCCGCGGATAAGGTGTACAACAAGAACCAATGGTGCGAAGATCCGTACAAGGTGAGCTGGCTGAAATTCGGCTTCCACTGTGAGGACGAACGGCTGCTTGCCCGCTTGCGCCGAAAGGGCGAGGAAATGGGAATATTCGAAATTACGAATTCACATCCCGCGAATCTGGAGTTCAACCCGCGCGGGGTGAACAAAGCGTCCGGCTTGCGCCAGGTGTGCGGGCTGCACGGGATCGCGATGGAGGAAGTCATCGCGATCGGCGACAGTTTGAACGATCTTGCGATGATACGGGAAGCCGGCTTGGGCGTGGCGATGGGCAATGCGCAAGACGAGGTGAAGCGCCAGGCGGATATGGTCACCTTGAGCCATGAAGAAGACGGCGTCGCCCATATTTTACGCGAGATCGTGCTGAATCAGGCATGACGAAGGAGAGTACAGACATTGGATCAGGAATCTGCATCGGTTCGCCAGTCTTTTATACGGGGCACCATGATTCTGGCGCTTGCCGCCTTTATCGCGCGCTTTCTCGGGCTGGTTCAGCGCGTGCCGCTGCAATATTTGCTCGGGGACGCGGGTATGGCCACCTACGGGATTGCCTATAATATTTATTCAGCCTTGCTCGTCGTTGCGACGGCGGGAATTCCAAGCGCGCTCAGCAAGCTGATCGCGGACCGGACCGCGCTTGGAAGGCATCGGGAAGCGGCGGATATTTTCCGCGCAGCGGTACGCTTCGCCATCTGGACGGGCGTGATCATGACGGCGTTTCTATTCGTAATCGCTCCGTATTATGCGGAGTATGTAACGAAAGATCCGGACGCCGCGCTGGCGATTCGCGCGCTGGCTCCCGCGCTGCTCATGTTTCCGCTGATCGCGATCATGAGGGGATATTATCAAGGGCGGCAGATCGTGATCGCGCAAGGAATATCCCAGATCATCGAGCAAATATTGCGCGTTATAACGGCGATCGCCCTGGCGGCGATTTGCGTATGGCTCGGATACAGCGCGGAGATCGCGGCGGCCGGCGCGTCCTTCGGCGGCGTCACCGGAGCGGTCGGGGCGCTTGCCGTCATGGTCTGGTTTTGGCTGCGCAACCGCACGCAGGACAGGGAACTGTATAAGCGGGAGCAGTTTTATTACAGGCAATCCAGGAAAGCGATCTACAAGCGGTTGTTTCACATCGCGATTCCGATCAGCTTCGTTTCGTTGAACGTTCCGATGATCTATTTTATCGATTCTTCGATTACGATCGGATTGTTGGAAGAACAGATCGGTTATGAGGCGGCGAAGGAATCGCTCGGCATCCTGACCGGAAGGGCTCAGGCGTTTGCGGGCATCGCGCCGGTGCTGGCGATCGCCGTCGGCCAGTCGATCTTGCCGGTCATCAGTTCCGCGTATGCGCAGCGCGATATGGAACGGGTGAGATCGCAAAGCGCGCTGGCGCTGAAGGTGACGATTCTGAGCGCGCTGCCGATCGTTCTCGTCCTTTGCGCGTTGGCTCCCGCGTTCAACCGGTTTCTGTTCGGCGACGACGCCGGATCGGGAATTATCGCCCTTCTGGTGGCGAGCACGATGCTGCAGGTCGTCATGATGGCGACGGGATCGATCCTGACCGGATTGGACAAAACGAGGCTGACGATGCGGATCGTCATGGCGGGCATCGTCTTCAAGTTCGTGATGAGCCTTATTCTCGCCCCATTCCTGGGCATCTACGGAATCGTCGGCGCCACGCTGCTTGCCTTTGGCTTCATTCTGACGCTCTACCTGGTTTTGCTGCGAAGGATCGTCGCGTTCAGCGTCTTTACGGTCCGCCAGTGGTTCGTGCTGACCGCTGCCGCCCTGTTCATGGGCGCTGCGGGATACGGGCTGCAGGAGCTTCTCAGCCCGTTGATCTCGATGCCGATAGGCCGCCTGGGCGACGCGTTCATCGCGGCGGTAGTCGGCGCTCCGATCATGATCGGCTATTTGCTTGTCGTTCTGAAGTTTCATCTGGTCAGCGACGACGATCTGAGTTACATACCGGCGAGACTGCAACGATTGTTGGTGAAGATTTTGAAGGTGATTCCGAAGCGGCTTCGCTAGAAGTGGACATCTTCCCGCGCATGGATCACGCGGCCGCTCGTTTCCGCCGGACGGTCGCCAGAAGGCACATATGCTCCCGGGAAATTGTCACGAAAACGTGAACTTTCGGACAAGCGTGGAATTGCGGGATGCGCTGGGCTATAATGAGTAACGGAATCATCGAGGTTCGAAGAATAACACGGATAAAGAAGGTGCATCGAGTCTTGAAACGTTCGATCAATATTCTGACATTGCTTACGTGTATCGGTATGTTTCTCGTCCTTCTGGCCGGAACGATCGTGACGAAGATGGATGCCGGAAGGGGATGCGGTGACGATTGGCCGCTGTGCAACGGAAGGTTTATTCCCGCCTACACATTGGAGTCGTTCTTGGAATACAACCACCGGTTTATCAGCGGAATCGTCGGCATTCTCGTGGTGGCGACGTTTTACGTCGTATGGCGTCATATGAGGGATCGCAAGGAAGCGATCTTTTACGCCGCGATGGCGCTGGCCTTTACGGTCATTCAGGCGGCTCTAGGCGCGATGGCGGTCATGAAGCCGCAATCGGATGCGGTGCTCGCCCTTCATTTCGGCATTTCCCTGATCGCGTTTGCCAGCACGCTGCTGCTCGTCATCGACGTGCGCAAAAAGCGGGAGCACGCGGCGGTTCCATCGGCTTACGGAACAGGTTACCGCTGGATCATATGGCTGACGATCATCTACTGTTATATTGTCGTTTATACGGGAGCGTATGTCCGCCATACGGAATCGTACAGCGGCTGCGGACTCGACTGGCCTTTGTGCAACGGACAGCTGATTCCCGAATTAACAGGCATCACAGGGATCGCGTTCATGCATCGTCTGGCCGCGCTTCTTCTCTTTGTCTTCATCGTGTGGCTGACTTGGCTGTCGCTGCGCCGTCCGCAATTGCCGTCCCACATGCGCAAGGCATCGGTCGCGGCTTTCATCTTCATCATCCTGCAAATTTTGAGCGGAGCGCTCGTGACGTTCTCGCTCAGCGATGAGAACATCTTCATCTTCACGGCGATCCTGCATACAATGATCATCTCGGCTTTATTCTCCGTGCTGTGCTACATGGGCATCGAGGTTTGGAAAAGCCGGAGATTGAAAGCCGGTCATCAGACCGCGGTCAGAACAAGCATGGAATGAAGGGAACACGGCGGCATAGAGACGGGTAAGGCGAGGTGATGGGATGCTCAGACGTCTGATCGGAGAGAAGGAGTTCGGAGGGCGCCACGAAGGGCAGCTTGCACGCGCCGTCGGCATGATCGACCGCTACCGCGCGAAATTGAGGACGAATATTCCGGAAGGCGCGGAACAATACGGGCGCATCTACCGGATGGAAGCGTGGGCGGGAGGACTGGTCGACTCGTTGAACGAGCTTGTGCAAAGTTGTCATATGGCGCAGTTATTTCGGAAAAAGATCAGAACATCGTCCTATGTGGAAGACATGAGAGAAGAGGAACTCGCCGATTATCAATGCCATGTTTATTTTTATAAAAATGCCTTTGTCAGAGTTTTTTCGACCCTGGACAAGCTCGGCTATTTCATGAACGAACTGTTCATGCTGGGGACCGAAAAGGTGAAGCCGAGATATTCGTTCTTTACCGTGCTGAGGCAGATGAACCAAACGCCGCATCTGGAGCGGCTGAACCGGTCGCTGCAGAAATTGAAGAGCGAATACAAGGACCCGTTGAACATCCTGCGCTATAAACGCAACGCGGAAATTCATTACATCAATGTCGAGATGATGGATGACGTGAAGCAGACGATGACCCGGTTCACGACGAAGCATCAGATCGAAGATTTGGATCAAAATATGAGGATTCTTGACCAGGGATGCGAAATGGTGCTCCACACGATGGAAACGCTGTTCGATTACTGCCTGAAATATTCGCCCGAAAATTCGGTTAACGCATGAAAAAATCAAGAACACCCCCCACCGTCTCCCGTGCTTGCGGGAAACGGGCGGGGGGTGTTCCGTCCTTTCAGGCGCCGGCCGAAGCCGAGCGGCTGATTAATAAACTTGAATCACTTCTTCGATGCCTTCGACTTCTTCCATCAAAGCGCGTTCGATGCCGGCTTTCAAGGTGATCGTCGAGCTTGGGCAGCTGCCGCATGCCCCCATCAGTTTCAGTTTTACGACGCCGTCTTCGACGTCAACCAGTTCCACATCGCCGCCGTCTCTTTGCAGGAACGGGCGGAGCTTATCCAAAACTTCAAGCACCTGATCGTACATGGAATTCGATTGTACCTCACTCATGTGATCCACTCCTTTCAACATCTTTATTATAGTACATTATAGGTGAATTGAACATGGTTTGTCGACATCGCCGGCAAGCCGCCGCGCGATTGCGTTACCGGCGCGCGAGGGGAGGATTTCCGGACAGGCGCATTCCGGGATATGGAATACGGGATCGGCTCCTCTTGTGGGATGAAGTGCATGATTGTTATAATGATTCTATACGGAGGTGTTAAGCTCATGATCAATATCACCGAACAAGCCAGCGAGAAATTGAAGGCGATGCTGGCCGAACAGGAAACGCCGGGCATGTTCCTGCGCGTCGGCGTTCAGGCGGGCGGCTGCAGCGGCCTTTCTTACGGCATGGGTTTCGATGACGAAATGCGTGAGAACGATCAGGCGTTTGAAATACATGGTCTGAAGGTTGTCGTCGATTCGGACAGCGCAAGATATTTGAGAGGGACGACGATCGATTATCGGGAATCGGCGATGGGCGGCGGATTTACGATCGATAACCCCAACGCCATCGCTACTTGCGGTTGCGGTTCTTCTTTCCGGACGCGGGACGACGAAGGCGTGCCTGAGAAGTGCTGAAGCGCACAATGGAAATGAATGGGTCAGCGATGATTTTTCGCGGAACCGAACCCGTCCGGCCAATCTGGTCGGGCGGTTTTTTCATTTTTCGGCTAACCGGAGGATGACGACGTTCTGACGGTGGAAATGAATGGGCGTTTATGTCGACGGTTTTCAGTTCATTTAATTTATCGAAAAATAATCAGATGATAAAAATTTTTTATCAAAAGATTATTAACAGTCTGTGCATAACTTCGTCCACATGTTGACGCTGATGAATCAACGCTTATCGGCCATTATTAACAATTCGTCAACAGAATTGTTGACAACTTTGTGGATAAGAAACGGTTGTCCTGCGCCCGGTATCGTGATAATATGATAACCGTGCCCAAACATTTACAAAAGCTGAAAATGTTTGTCGAATTTTCGTCGACAGTCAAAAGAAAATTGTGAAGCAAGGAGATTAGTGAAGATGAAACTGTTGAGCAACGAGACATTATTGGAATCTTATTACCGCGCGCTCGATTTGAACCTGGACCGGGAATTCATCAATCTGCTGCTGGCGGAAATCAAACGGCGCAATCTGCAGGTAAAAGTGACAAAAGGGGCGTAAGGAAACGCCTGCAGGAGCGGCATCCCGATTCACCATTCGGCGATGGGAACGATGAAGTCACGGCGGCACGAACCGCATCGGCTCAGATGCAAACAATACCCGTTGTGTATGAAGCCGTCGGTCATGGACAACGATTCGAGATCCCGGTAAGGTGAATACGGGTCGAACGCGTCGCTGTATGTGCCCAAATCTTCCGCAGGCCTGCGGCAAAGCGGACAGACGGGCTGCACAGTCAACAATCCGTTGCATACCGGACAGATGCTGGTCACGCTGACAGCTCCTCTCGCTCAGTGATCGTCGAAGCCCGTTGTTAGTATGCCCAGATTGCCTGAAAAACGGACGCGGCGCGGTGGTTCGATTCCCCTATTTCGCAAAGCGCGCATATGTGAATCGATGCCTCATCTGAATCGACATCAGCTGAGGCTATATTTGTGCCCTCTGATGCCGATGCAAGGTCAGACATTCAATGCGCGGAAGCGTTTTTTACAAAATCAAGGGGAGAAAAGCGGCGATTGTGGTTGATCTTTCAAATTATCCATTATATGATCGTATCGGAAAGTTCATATTGATTCGTTTGAGAAAGACGCGAAAATAACGGAACAGAGAGAGAGTTAAGCGGAGATGGAGAGAGTAAGCGAATTGCACCGGTTGCCCCGCATCGTCATTTTGGGCGCGGGATACGGTGGAATCGTGACGGCCGTACGTCTGCAGAAAGAACTGAACTACAATGAAGCGGATGTTACGCTCGTTCACGAGCATGATTACCATACGATCGCCGCACGCCTTTGCTTGCCGGCCGGCGGGTCATTCGATCCGAAGCATGCGAAGGTTGATATTTTGTGTTCCCGTTGGTCATTCGGAAAGGAAGATTATGGCCGCTCTAACGGGTGTATGGCGCGCAGGCGAAGCGGGGTTGATGACGTTCGCAGCGCCGCCTTCGGATGCGGCCTTCGAATATAGAGAAGATTATCCGTGCGACGCGGACCGGATCGGGAGGTGTATGGAATGCGGCATTGCAGCGTGCAGGTGAGAGGCTTGCTGACGAGAGACGAACTGGATCGATACAATCGCCTGATGGAAGTAGGCCATTTTCTTGAACAGCAAAACCGCTACGATCTTGCGCATGTCATTCAGAAGGAAATCGACCGGCTGATCCAGCCGGCGATCGAGAGGCTGAAGGAGAAGAGCAGGCAGCGGGATCTGATGACGGAACAGTATCTTCGCGAGAAAGCGCAATCCGATTCGCGGCCGTATGCGGAAGATGAAGAAGAGGATTGACGCCCGGCGGGGACGTGTTCGCAGAATGTCGTTTGTGATCCGAATTCAATTTCTGAAACAAGCAGAAAAAGGGCGGCGAGCCGTGTTACTCGCCGCCCTTATCGATTCCATCGCCGTTGTCCGCCTGTTCGGGATGACAGCAGAAACGGATCGTGAACGTGGTTCCGACATGTTCCTCCGAGCGGACCTCGATCTTGGCGTGGTGCCGTTCGACGATGCTGTAGCAGACGGCCAATCCGAGCCCGGTGCCGTTCGGCTTGGTCGTATAGAACGGATCGAAGAGCTGGTCCAGCTTGTCTTTCGGAATACCGTGCCCCGTATCCTGGACTTCGAGCGTGATTTCGTCGGCAAGCTGAGCCGTGCGAATATATAATTTTCCTCCTTTTCCGGTCATCGACTCGATTCCGTTGCGCGTCAGATTCAGGATGAGTTGCTTGATTTCCTTATCATTGAGCAGGAGACTTTGCAGGTTCGGATCTTTTTCGACGATCAGCTCGACATTGCTGTGATTCGCTTCCGCGTAGAGCAACGCTTCGATCTCTTCGATGATGCGGTTCAGATTCACGCAGTCCTTTTGCAGGAAGCGATTTTGCGCCAATGACAGGAAGTTGCCGATGATTTCGTTGGAACGATCCAGTTCGCTGATCACCATCTCCAGATAGTTCCGCATTTTGGCGGGGTCCATGTTGCGTTGCATAAGTTGCAGGAAGCCTCGGATAACCGTGAGAGGATTGCGCACTTCGTGCGCGAAACTTGCGGCCATCTGACCGATGACGTGGAGCCGGTCGATGCGGTGCAGTTCGTTGCGCAGCCGCTCGATTTCCGTGATGTCCTGGCAGATGCCGAGGGCGCCGGAGATCGAGTTGTTCTCGTCATAGATCGGATTGGCGTAAATGAGCAAGACTTTCTGATCGTGTTCCAGCGTGCTCGCACTGGTCGATACGCCGTTGAGCGCCAATTCGATCCGCTTATCCACCTCGGGTATCCGCGAATGCTCCGCCATCACGCGGATATTCATGCCGATAAGCCGGTCCTTGTCGAAATCGGGATAAAGCAGGGCGGCGTATGCCTTGTTCACGGCCGTGACCGTCCCGCGTTCATCGATCGACATAATGCCGAGCGGGGTCATATCCATCAATTGTTTCATCTTATACGCTTCGTTCACGTATTTCTGCGCCATGTTCCGGAGGTCGCTGTTTTTCCGGTTAATGCGCTCCATGATCGGCTGAATGTCGGGATAGACGAGAAGTGTGTCCGGCTCCTCGTCATCGATCTGGATCTGATCGCTGAGAATTTCCAGCGCGTGATTGAAACTGTACGCCAATCTGCGAACCGAAAACAGCACAAGAATCGTGACGATCAGGATGATGATGGCGGAAACCAATATATCCTGGCTGTAGTTGCCCTGGATGTCGTCGATATTATAACGGAAAGCGAGGTATCCGGCGGGTATTTTGTCGACATTGACGGGTTTGGCGTAGAAGAGATCGTCCCGGGTGATCTGTTCGAAAGGCTCAGCAAGCATGAGTCCGCCGGTCGCTTCGAGCAGCCACGACTGCAGTTTCTCCGGGTCCGCCGCGAAATGCCAAACCGACTCCACCTCAGACACCGGCGAGTAGAAAATGATGTCCAGATCGGGATTCATCTGCGACATTTCCCCGATCACGGTGCCCATGGAATAGCGTGCATTCCGGAGGACGTTATCCGCCTGTTCGGCGGTGAAGGATATGCGCATCAGGCGTTCTTCAATGTCCCGGTTCCGGTGAATATGCGCTGAATAAAGGCAAAGGAGGAACAACGGCACAATGATCATAAGGGAGACGCTAAAATAGATCATTTTCGTTCGAATATAGGACATAAACCGCGTATCCTCCCTTTTCCCCTCTATTCATCCATATCCACCCAAGTCATTATATCACAAGATTAGCTGCTTGAAGTCAATATATTTGGGAATTGTCAGAATTTTGATAACAAAAGAAAACACGATCGTGCTCTTCGCACAATCGTGTTCAATCCGCCTTGCGGGATCAGACGGCCAGCAGTTTCTTCACTTGCTCCAGTTCCGCGAGATTGCCGACGAAAAATTCGCCGAAATCCGCGTAACGCGCGCTGACCTCATCGTATCTCATTTCCGTGATCAGCTTCTTGAAATGCAAAGGATCGTCGGCGAACAACGTCACGCCCCATTCCCAGTCGTCGAACCCGATCGAACCCGTGATGATCTGCTTCACTTTGCCGGCATATTGGCGGCCGATCATGCCGTGGCTGCGCATCATTTCGCGGCGCGCGTCAAGCGGAAGCATGTACCAGTTGTCGTTGCCCGTCCGGCGCTTGTCCATCGGATAGAAACAGACGTGCTTCGCTTTCGGAAGTTCGGGTTTCAGGCGCGCGACCACGTGGGGATTTTGCATCGGGTCTTGTCCCGGCTCGTTCACGTAATTGCTCAGTTCCACGACGGAGACGTAAGAATACGCCGGTTCGAGCGCGGAAGCGAGAAGCGTCTTGTTGAACTCCGTCTCCAGTTCGTTCAGTTCCTCGAACGTTTCGCGCAGATGCATGAACATGAAATCGGCTTTCTGGCCGATGATGCTGTAGATCGCCGTGCTTCCTTCTTTCCTTTCTTCCGTCTGGCGCCATTTCTGCAGCAGCCCGCCGTATTCGTCTATCGCTTGCGCCCGTTCGTCGGCGGACATCGCCTTCCATATATGCCAATTCACCCTGCGGAAATCGTGCAGGCTGTACCAGCCTTCCAATGTTTGTGCCGCTTCGCTCACGTCCGTCAACTCCTTATCGAATTGGTCTTCCTTCATTTGACTCCCGTCTTTATCATCATAAATGATTCGTCTCACACAGTTCAAATCGCGAACTGTTAACGATCTGTGACAAATGTCCGTCCTTTCCTGCGGGGGAGAGACCGGAAGGGCCGCCTCGCATTGACTTCGGACAAGGCGATCATTAAACTGTTGACATGAACGGTATGCGAGAAGGAGGATCGGGATCAACATGAATATTTTCCAGTTGATCGTCGGCTATATCATCATCATCGTATTGTTTTTCGGGCTCAGTTTTATTCTGAACATGCTGATCAAGACAACCTATATGCCGGTTTTTCTCTATATTCTGTTCATCATCGGGCTGATGCTCTACGATTATTTCAATAATAAGGCGGATGAGGTTACAATCGGCGACTACCTTGCGGAGTTCGGCATCATCGATGTGACCTTCGCGCTGTTCGGTCTCGTCGGAGTCCTCGGCGGAGGGCTGGCGATCCGGAAGTTGCGCAAGTTGGGATACAAGATGTTCTGACATCCGGCGGGATGTCTTTACCGGATGTCCAGCGGGCGAACGGTACGCGGAGTGAACGGTGTACGGAGTGAGCGGCGCGATGTTCAGCGCGGGGAATGCGGAAGATTGCCCGGGATAAAGGAAGCGGGCCCGAAGATTGAGGGTTTTGGCGGAAGCCGTTTCGGAAAGAAGGCGCATGCGGCGAACGCGGCAGCCAGACGGACATGAATAAGACGAGCGGAGGGCACACTATGCGTGAGCCTGACGCCGGAGTGCGGCGGCGGCGCATTCAGAAGAACACGGGAGATGAATGAGATGCCGAAAGCGCTGATCAATCATGTCAATCTGCATTACCACGTGACGGGAAGAGGCGTGCCGATCGTGTTTGTGCATCCCCCGCTGCTCACGTCGGCCGTTTTCAACTATCAGAAAGCGGAGCTGTCCGAATCGTGCAAGGTGATCACCTTCGACATTCGCGGTCACGGATGGAGCGGCCGTTCGGAGGCGCCTCTGTCCTATGATCTGATCGCCGAGGATATGAAGCAATTGCTCGACCATCTGAACATCGAGAAGGCATACGTCTGCGGCTATTCCGCCGGCGGAGGGATCGCCCTGCACGCCATGATGCAGCATCCCGACCGCTTTATGGGCGGCATCCTGCTGAGCGCCATGTCCGAGGTGATCGACCGGCGGCTGCGCTCGCAGATCCGCATGGTTGCCGGTCTTATGCGTCTCCGGTTGGAAAGGCTCGCCAACATGGCGTTGAGCTGGGGCAACAAAGACTCCGCGCAAACGTTCAGGAATTTGTACAAGAGCGCCAAGCGCGGCGACCGCCGCAACATTCTCGAATATTTCAATCTCAGCCTGACGTACAACTGCACCAAACAGTTATCGCGGATCAAACAACCCGTCCTGCTCGTGTACGGACAGAAAAACCGGTCGTTCTACCGGTATGCGGAAATCCTGCATCATAACCTGCCGGCGAGCAGCCTGTACTTCATGCGCGGCGTCGGGCATCAGCTGCCGACGAAGGCGGGAGACCGGGTGAACCGGCTGATCATGCGCTGGCTGGAGATGCAGGGGGCGGTCGATACGGATGCGGATCGGACGGCTCCTCCGCTGAAGGAGGAAACCGATCGTGAACCGGTTCATCCCGCGGCGCTCGGCAAGGAATGGCATGAAGAACTTGTACACAGCCGGCGGGATCTTTGATACAATAAAGGCATAATTTCTTATGATTGGTGTTGTGTGATGCGCATCTCGAACATGCTGCAGTTCACGGAGAATCATATGTTTTTTTGCGGAAGGTTCTTCTCGTTAGGCACACTTCAATATACGATGCTGCACAGCGTTTACCAACCGATGATCGGCACGCTCGCGACAAGTTTGTATCACGTGCTTCACGACTCGCTTCCGGCGCATCAGGTCGGATATTCTCCGATCGAACCGCAAAGGAAGCTGTTTTTGTCCTTGCAGCTCGAGCAGGGAGCGGAAGGAAGGCGGAAATTGATCGAGTCCACGTCGCGGCTGGAAGCGGTGGGGCTTCTCAGCACGAGCCGCTCCTATGTGCCGCAGGAAGACGATTACGTCTACATCTATCATCTGCATCCCCCGCTGTCGCCGCAGGATTTTTTCAACAGTCACCATCTTGTGTTTCTGCTGCGCGACACGATCGGGCAGCCGTCTTTGATGCGGCTGAAGGAGAGGCTGTTTGCGCCCTATCCGTTGGAACGTCCTGCTGAGGATGCGGCGGAGGACCTGACGGTTCCGTTCTATGAACTGTTCCGGCTGAACCCCGACAGGGACGATGCGGAACTCGTCACCGCTCTGGATGAGATGGCCGCGGGCAACGCCTCGCTGTGGAACGCGCACGAGCGGCCGCAGTCGATCGGTTACCCGCACGCGGAAATTTTGCGCAGGTTTCCGAGGGCGTCGCGCAACCGCAGGTTTGTGGAAAACCTCGGCCGCAGGCCGGATCAGCTCGGCTACATCAATTATACGGCGGCCAAGTACAGGCTGGAGCTGCAGGAACTGTGCCGTCTGCTCGATGAGGACGACATCTTCGACGAGGCGGGCGAACTGAACGAAGACGTGCTGGCCTACAGAGCGTCGCTCAGTTATATGCAGAGGAACAAGCGCCGTGAGGAACGGGAAATGATCGTGCAGCGGGCGAGCGGGGCGAAGGAGGAAGGCGCGGCCGACTTGATCAGCGAGAAACCGGTCGATCCGCTTTACCAGTTGGAAGTTCCGCCTCTGTTCGCGGGACGGTGCGATCAACAGCAATACAACCTGATGCTGCGCAATGAGCCGTACACCAGGATGCTGGAGCGCTTTTTCCAGGGCGAGCCTTCCACCCATGCGATCCGGCTGTTCGAACGCATGCATCTTAGCTACAAGATGCCCGATGAAGTGATCAACGTGATCATGCACTATATACATACGTATCAGTTGTCATGGTCGAAGGCGTTCGTCGAATCGATCTTCACCGACCTGATGGCCCGCAACATCTCCACCTTCGAAGGGGCGGTCGGGTTCATCCGAGAGCGGCTGGCCATCGCGCAGAAGAGCAGGGAGAAATCGGAGCAGCGAAAGGCGGCGTCCGCAGGCAGACCGAAGCAGAGGAGACAGGCGCCTGCGATCGTCACGCAAAATGTGCCCGATGATCCCGTTACGGATGAAGAGTTCGAACGAATCCTGCAAAAGGTCAGAAATATCGAATCGAAGCTGAAGTAACGCAGACGGGAGGGGAAACACGTCATGGAATCGCTTGGGGATCTGCTTCGTTCGTGGGAACTCGCACCGTATGCGAAGCGGGTGGAGGAGAAGAAGCGGGAGCTTCTTGCCGATCCGCTGGTTGTCAAGTTGCGCGAGCTTCATCCGGATCTTACCGATGAACTGATCGTCCGGGATATGATCCGCGTGAGCCAGTATGTGAAGGAGCACCGGCAATGCTCCGACTGTCCGGGACTCGAACGGTGCCCGAACGAACTGGCCGGACACAGCACGTCGCTCGATGTGCAGAAGGTCGGCGGCGCCGTATACCTGATCGACCGCAAGGTTCCGTGCAAGAAGTATGTGAACAAACAGATGAACGACCGCATTCGCCAGCGCATCCGCAGTTTTTATGTGGACGAGCGGGCGCTGCGGGAAGAGTATTCGCTGGAACAGATGCTGACCTCAGACCGGGAGCGGGTCAAGGCCGTGGAGAAAGTGGCCGAATATATCGTCAATGTCCAGGAACGCGGTCTCGGCAGCCGCGGTCTGTATCTGTACGGCAAATTCGGAACCGGGAAAACGTATCTGATGTGTTATCTGCTGCATGAGCTTGCGCGCCATGGTTACACGGGCGTCATCATTTATATGCCCGATTTCATGGAAGATCTGAAATCGATGTTCGGCGAGCCGCAGCGGCTCAAGGAGACGATCGAACTGCTGAAGGAGACGGATATCCTCGTTTTCGACGACATCGGTGCGGAGAATCTGAACGCGTGGGCGCGCGATCATGTGCTCGGCACGATTCTGAACTACCGCATGAACCGCAAGCCGACTTTTTTTACGAGCAATTACGATCTCGACGCGCTGGAGCAGCATTTCAGCTTTACGCAGCGAGAGGGAGAAGATTTGTACAAGGGGCAGCGGATCATGGACCGCATCCGTCCGTTTGTCGAACCGGTGGCGGTGAACGGGTTCAATAAGCGCGGCAAGATGTGACCGGTGCGGGGAGCATGGAATGGTTAACGATTCACCGAACGGGAACGGAAAAAGGAAACCAAAAAAGCTGTCCCGCGGGAGCCGGACGCTCCGCCGCAGGACAGCTTTATTCGCAAATATGAACGGATCGGATCCGTCGCGCGGCCCGTGATGTCCGGTCAGGCGCTCCAGGTGACGCCGCAGTTCGCGGTCACGTGCGCGGCGATCCGTCAGCGGCTCACATCATGCTGAAAATCGTCGCCAGGATGGATACGACCAGGACGAATCCGAACATCGCCATGAACCCGTTCGCAACATCGGCGAAATCGTTGCGAGGTTCTTCGTTCACATGAAGTTCGGGATTGTAAGATGGTTGCTCGTTCATAGCGGTAGACCTCCTGTACAGCTTCTATGCGTATAGTATACCCAAACCGCCGGACGGGTGTAAAGGCGAATTCGTGACAAAATGGCAACAGTTTGCGCATCGGCGGTTCGTCTGACGGGGAAAAATATGACGAGCGCGTTATGCGTCATTTAATTTTTCCGGCCGGTTGTGATATACTGTGATGTGAAGTAAGTAACTGAGGAAAAGTATCATCTGTTATCGCGATGAAGGAGGAAAGACAATGGCAATTGTAGATGTAACGGATCAATCGTTCAAGAACGAAGTGGAGACTTCGGGAACCGTGCTCGTCGATTTCTGGGCGCCCTGGTGCGGACCTTGCAAAATGATCGCTCCGGTATTGGAAGAGCTGGATCAAGAAATGTCCGATAAACTGAAGATCGTCAAAGTGAACGTCGATGTGAATCCGGATACGGCGGCACGCTTCGGCGTGATGAGCATACCGACGCTGATCGTTTTCAAAGACGGACAACCGGTGGATAAAGTGGTCGGTTTTCAGCCGAAGGATTCTCTGAAGAACATGTTGTCCCGCCACGTTTGATGAGTTTGATTGATGCGTTGATGAATGACGGTTCATCGGACCGATACGCTGGTTTCCTTCGCGGAGATCAGCGTTTTTTCGCTTAGGGGAGGCGGATTTCATGACACGGGATACGATCAGGCAGAAGCTGGCGCTCTTGCCCGACAAGCCGGGCTGCTATCTGATGAAAAACGAGGCCGGAGAGGTTATCTACGTCGGCAAGGCGAAAGTGCTGAAAAATCGCGTGCGTTCCTATTTCACCGGCAGTCATGATGCGAAAACGACCAGGCTTCTGCAGGAAATTCGCGATTTTGAATACATCGTGACCGCGAACAACGCGGAGGCTTTGATCCTGGAATGCAATCTGATCAAAAAGTACAAGCCGCGCTTCAATGTCTTGCTCAAGGACGACAAGTCTTTTCCTTACATTATGATTACAAATGAAGAGCATCCGCGGCTGGTGGTGACGCGAAAAGTTCAGAAGGGCAAAGGAAAATATTTCGGACCGTATCCGAATGCGTTCGCCGCGCAACAGACGAAAAAACTTTTGGACCGGCTGTATCCGCTTCGCAAATGCAACACATTGCCGGATCGCGTCTGCCTTTATTATCATCTCGGCCAATGCGTCGCGCCTTGCGAATACGAGGTGCCGCCCGCCGAATACGAACGGATGATTCAGGAGATCGGCCGGTTTCTGAGCGGGCATCAGGACAGCGTGAAGCGGGAACTGCATGAGAAGATGGTCGCCGCCGCCGAGCAGCTTGAATTTGAACGCGCCAAGGAATACCGCGATCTGATCGCCGCCATCGATGCGCTTGCCGAGAAGCAGAGCATTACGACGACCGATTCCGTCGACCGCGACGTTTTCGGATACGCGGTGGACAAGGGATGGCTGGGCGTCACGATTTTGTATTACCGCCAGGGCAAGATGATCGGCCGCCACGCGGCGACGATTCCGTTCTACGGGGAGGCGGAGGAAGATTTTCTGTCCTACGTCGCGCAGTATTATCACGAGCAGGCGGCGTTGCCCAGGGAAATTCTTCTGCCGAGCCTGTCCGGCGAATATGCGGAGAGCGTTCAGTCGATGAGCGAATGGCTCGGCGTCAAAGTGTTCATGCCGCAGCGCGGCGTGAAGCGGAAGACGGTGGAGATGGCGATCGACAACGCGCGCATTCTGCTGCAGGAGAAGTTCCGCCTTATGGAGCAGGATGAGGAGCGGTCGGTGAAAGCCGCGGAGAATCTCGGCCGCCTGCTCGGCCTGGAAAGCGCGCGCCGCATCGAGGCGTTCGACAATTCGAACATTCACGGCACTGACGCCGTTTCCGCGATGGTCGTGTTCGTGGACGGAAAACCGGACCGCAGCAGCTACCGCAAATACAGGGTGAAGACCGTCGAAGGGGCGGATGACTACGAGACGATGCGGGAGGTGATCCGGCGCCGCTATGTGCGCGTGCTGAGAGAGAATTTACCGTTGCCCGATCTGATCGTGGTGGACGGGGGCAAGGGACAGATTTCGGCGGCGACCGATGTGCTGGAAAACGAGCTGGGCTTGTTCATCCCCGTTTGCGGGCTGGTCAAAGACGACAAGCATCGCACTTCCCAGCTGATGGCGGGCGATCCGCCGCAGATCATTCCGCTGTCGCGCGACAGCAAGGAGTTCTATTTGCTGCAGCGCATTCAGGATGAAGTGCACAGGTTCGCCGTTTCCTATCATCGGCAGGTGCGCGCCAAGTCGATGATCGCCTCGCAGCTGGACGCCATTCCGGGAATCGGCGAGAAGCGGCGCATGGCGCTGCTCAAGCATTTCGGCTCGCTGAAGAGGATCAAGGAAGCGAGCGTGGAAGATTTCCGGCCGCTTCGGATCGGGGAAAAGCTGGCCCGTCAGATTCTCGACGCGCTGAATGCGCAGGACGGAGGCGATTCGGACGCGAGGTCATCGGACGGGCATGAATCGAATGGGACGCCTGAAATCGTCAGGCCGGATGAGCAGAGTTAACGGGAATCGGATCGCCGTCAGTCGAAACGGAGAACCGGCGGACCGATCCCGGTCGCTGTGGGGCGCGGCGTGCCGAGCCGGGCAAACAGCTGCGCGACGAACCACGGCAACGCGATGTAGAAGAGAGCCGCGGCCACGCCGATCGGGCCGGCGGAGGCGACTTCAAATCCCATCAACACGCTGTCTACGACCGCATGGGCGAAAACGGCGGCCGCGAAGCCGAATTTGATGAAAATGTATCCGAACACGATGCCGATAACGGTCACCTCCACGAATCTGGTGTACACCGGATAGACCGGATAGGAGGTGTGCCCGAGCGCCCAGATCATGGAGGAGATGAGCACCGCGGGGAACGTCGATCGCAGCAGTTTGCGGAGAATCGAGACGGCAAACAGCCGGTAGACGATCTCCTCGGTGATCGCGGCCGCCCATGCGGTGAGCGGCATGAGAAGCGGCCACAGCATGTTGTCCGTGGAAAGTTCCGGGTCCGGAATCCACCAGACATAAAACGATGATTCGGCGATCGTGAAAATAAGCGTCTGCAGAGCCAGGATGAAGATCGCGAAGCCGTAGCCTTGCGCGGCGGAAGAACGCCATTCCTCCGGCGTTGCGGGCGCGAGGGGGCGACGCATGCCGTCGCGCTGCCACAGCACTTTGCCGCCCAGGTAGGACATGAGTACCGTCGTGCGGAAGACTGCCGTGACGATCAAACCGAACGCCAGCTCGAACGCGAGCATTCCCGCGCTCAAGTCCGTCAGTTCGATCGGCGGGACGTAGTTCGGCAGCGTGTTCATGTAGTGGATGGCTTCAATGACGATGACCGCGCCGATCAGGATAAATCCGTCCGTCCACCGGATCGTCCGATGATGCATAATCGCGACGACCGCGCCCGCTGCCGCCATCAATACGGAGATCCAAAGCGAGATGCGGATGAACCATCCCGAGCGCCGATCCTGCTCCGTCAGCCATTCCATGAACGATTCCGGCGGGACGAATGTGCTTCGGTAAGACACGGCCTGACCGCCGGCGACGCGGACGGCCGCAGTTCGGTAAGCTTCTCCGATCCGGTCATCCCGCTGCCCGTAGCTGACCAGGAATGAACCGTCCGTCAGCGGCCGGACGGAAACCGACGCTTCGCGCAGATCGCCCGGCCTCTGTGTGCGAAGATAATCGTCGGCCGTCCGGCGCGCGGCCGTCTCGTCGCCTTGCCCTGCCGTTTTCGGCGGCGGGTCGGACTGCACGCTCCAACCGGAGACGATTCCTTCGTAGCGATGGACGTGCGCCGCGTATCGATGCGTCTTTTCCCCGTCGGTCAGTTCCAGTTCCACGCGATAATAGTCCAGCGGATAGGCCGGGTCGTACCGTTCGGCGTACTCGCTCAGCAGTTTTTCCTTTTGCAGGTAGGCGATGATCGCTTTGTCGACTTCGTAGGTGACCGCGTACTTCACCCGCGAAAGGTCGAGTCCGAAGTGCGCCGCCGCCGCTTCCGCCGCTTCCCGCTTCGACAATGTTCCGTCTTTCAACGGCAAAGGGTTGTTGTTCCATAAAAAATAGACCAAACATAACGGTATTCCGAACCATAGAACGAATCGTCTGAAAGTGCGCCGTTCGTACGGCATGCCGCTTCTGTTCATCAACAGTTTCACCAACGGTTCTGTTCCTCTCTGTTTAGATTTCCGGTTCCAAGTGGTGACGACGGGTATTGTTTTAAATTGCCATGTACATGGAAAAGGGTAACCTTCAGAATTCGGTGCCGCGTACATGCTGAGGCTAACCATTTTGGAATCCCGGTTTCACGTGCACGAAAAGGGCAACCTTCCGCGGTTCCGGTATAACATTTCGTGCGCAGGGAAAGATCATTGTAAGGCGCCCCTATGTTCGTTCTTATGCCTGTTGCGCAGATGCAGCTTGTTCATCATTCATAGAGGAGAACGGTGCGGGTGCACCCGTTGTTGCACGATGGTGCATGTTTCTGCGCATTGCTCTTCATAGTGCGTGGACACGGTTCGGGAGCACCAATTGCCCACGTTACTGCGCAATTGCTCCGTCTTCATAGCGCGGACAAAGATCATCGTCACGCGTTCCCTTATGGCGCTTGTTAGTCATATTTCTGCATCATGCGCCGTCGTTTATGCCGCATGAACGTTCGCCGTTCAGGCGCATCCATTATGCGTTCATTGCGCCGCTCTTATTCCCCGTTCGTCCTATCGCCCCAACCATCATGGCGACGGTCGAAATATTGCTCGCGACCGTATTCTTCGCGTCTCTTGGAAAAGAAATCGATGACGTTGTCCAGTCTGGCTTCTATCCACGGCACGATGTCTCCGTTAAGGCGATAGATGAGCGATGTGGTGCGGATGGTCTGCTCTAGTTCGCGGACGTTGAGCGCGGTGAGCCCGTTATCCCGCAGCAGCTGCGGACGCAGGTAAGAGTTCGGCAACAGGGTGACGGCATTGCAGGTGGATGTAAGTCGAATGATCGCCTCAAAGGAGTCGATCTCCATTTTGATCTCCGGCACAATGCGGTATTTCGTGAACAGTTCGTCTACTAATATACGATACCAGGTACCTTTTGAGAACAGAATCATCGGGACGCCGTGCAGCGCCGCTACGGTCAACGGGGTTTCGCGGGTCAGCGGGTGATCGCTCGGCACGACGAGCATGAGATGGTCGTCAAACAGCGGAACGCAAGCCATCCCGGGTTCCTCGATCCGCGAAGCGACAAGTCCGAGATGCGCCCGCTGTTCGCGGACGAACGTTACGACTTCGTGCGTCTTGCCGGTGATCGTCTGGATATCGAGCGCCGGATCGTGCTGAATGAACAGGGAGATCAGATCGGGAAGCGACGACTGCAAGGTGGTGAGGCTGGCGCTGATGGTGACGGCTTTCCTCGTGGTCGACTGGTATTGCATCAGTTCCCGGATATATCGCTTGTGCAGTTCGCGCAACTGCAGCGCGTATTGATACGTCATTTTGCCGGCGGCCGTCAGTTCCAGACGCTTGCCCAAACGGACGAACAGCTGAACGCCCAGCGTCTGTTCGAGTTTTTTCAATTTGCGGGACAGGGCGGGCTGGGAGATGTTCAGCGCCTGGGAAGCGCGGTTGATGCTCGAATGTTCGACGACGGAGGCGAACATCTCGATCCACTCGTTCATACGGAAGCTCCTTTCGATGGGGTGTTGTCGAATGCTCAAGGCTTATACCAGAAGCATGTTCATATGCCGGCATGTTCAAAGCCATACAATATGGTCGGGCTTGCACACCGCGCCTTGATCGCATCGCCTTCGGTCATGGATCAACAGCACGTTCTCTTATGCATGGATGTTATAAGAACATATAGATATCTTGCATTTCCATTATAAGCGAAATAGGAGTATCATTAGAATTGTCACATAATGTTCATGATTATTGCCGTTACACGCCGCATCGAGGTGATTTGTATCGCTGGCTGAACGAAATGTTCAAGTTGACCGTCTGTGCGGCGAGCGTTACAATGATGCATGGTGCTGGTGTGTACATAGCTCACGAGCTGTTGAAAGCCTCATCATGATCGATATGGCCGAAGATGACGATGATTATGGAAACGGGGGACAAAGGTTAAATGAAAATCAATTACTATGTGTACCGCAAGATTCATTCATTGCTCGGCGTGATCCCGATCGGCGCGTTTCTGATCGAGCACCTGATCACCAACTATGAAGCGCACAACAACGGACATGAAGCGTACGTGCGTGCCGTAGAATGGCTGCAGAGCTTGCCGCTCGTATTCTTCCTGGAACTGTTCGGCATCTGGCTGCCTCTTCTGTATCACGGCGTGTACGGGCTGTATATGGCGTACCAATCCCGCAACAACGTGATGCGATACGGATATTTCCGCAACTGGATGTTCCTGTTGCAACGGGTTACCGGTGTGATTACCTTCATCTTCATCGTCTGGCACGTGTTTGAGACGCGCGTGCAGGTGGCGCTCGGGAACGTGGAGCATACCGAACTCGGCGTTCTGATGCACGATCTGGTGCAAGATCCGCTCGTGCTGACGGCGTACATCATCGGTCTCATCGCAGCTTCCTTCCATTTTACGAACGGTTTGTGGTCGTTCCTGGTCAGCTGGGGGATCACCGTCGGACCGAAGTCGCAAAAGATTTCGACGGTCGTTTGCATGGTTCTGTTTGTTGTGATGAGCGTGATGTTCGTACAAGCGATCACCGCGTTTGCGGATCCGCAGTTTGCTGAACTACCTCAGGGGGTGTAATCCAATGGCAACGATGAACGCAATAGTCGTAGGCGGCGGTCTGGCCGGCCTTATGGCCACGATCAAGCTCGCGGAAGCAGGCGTGAACGTGAAACTGTTTTCTTTTGTTCCGGTAAAACGCTCTCACTCCGTGTGCGCGCAAGGCGGCATCAACGGTGCTGTGAATACAAAAGGCGAAGGCGACTCGCCTTGGGAACATTTTGACGATACGATATACGGCGGCGACTTCCTCGCCAACCAGCCGCCAGTAAAGGCGATGTGCGAAGCGGCTCCAGGCATCATCCATCTGATGGACCGGATGGGCGTCATGTTCAACCGCACGCCGGAAGGATTGCTGGATTTCCGTCGTTTCGGCGGCACGAAATATCACCGTACGGCTTACGCAGGGGCGACGACCGGTCAACAGCTTCTTTACGCGCTCGACGAGCAGGTGCGCCGTCATGAGGTGGCCGGACTCGTCACGAAGTTCGAGCATTGGGAGTTTATTTCCGCAGTCATCGATGAGCAGGGCATCTGCCGCGGCATCATCGCGCAGGATCTGCGCAGCATGGAGATTCGCGATTTTCGCGCGGACGCCGTCATTTTGGCGACGGGCGGTCCTGGCATCATTTTCGGTAAGACGACGAACTCCGTCATCAATACTGGAACGGCGGCAAGCGCGGTTTATCAGCAGGGCGTTTACTACGCGAACGGGGAATTCATTCAGATTCACCCGACGGCGATCCCGGGCGACGACAAGCTGCGCCTGATGTCCGAATCGGCACGCGGCGAAGGCGGCCGCATCTGGACGTACAAGGACGGAAAGCCGTGGTATTTCCTCGAAGAAAAATATCCGGCTTACGGCAACCTCGTGCCGCGGGATATTGCGACGCGCGAAATTTTCCATGTGTGCGTCGACCTGAAGCTCGGCATTAACGGCGAGAACATGGTGTACCTCGACCTGTCGCATAAAGATCCGAAGGAACTCGACGTCAAGCTGGGCGGCATCATCGAGATTTATGAGAAATTCGTCGGCGACGACCCGCGCAAAATTCCGATGAAGATCTTCCCGGCCGTTCACTATTCGATGGGCGGTCTGTGGATCGACTACAACCATATGACCAATATCCCGGGTCTGTTCGCGGCTGGCGAATGCGACTACCAATATCACGGCGCGAACCGTCTCGGCGCAAACTCGCTGCTGTCGGCGATCTTCGGCGGCATGGTGGCGGGACCGAAGGCCGTCGAATACATGAAGAACCTGAACCGTTCGGCGGAAGATGTGTCGAGCACGGTGTTCGAACAGGAGAAGAAAAAACGCGTCGAACAATTCGAAGCGATTCTGAAGATGGACGGCAACGAGAACGCTTATAACCTTCACAAAGAGCTCGGCGAAGTGATGACGAACAACATGACGGTCGTTCGCTACAACAAGCGCCTGCAGGAGACGATCGACAAGATCAAGGAACTGAAGGAGCGCTACAAGAAGATCAACGTAAATGACCGTTCGCGCTGGTCGAACCAAAGCGCATCGTTCATCCGCCAGCTCTGGAACATGTTCGAACTTGCAGAAGCGATGACGATGGGCGCGCTGCTCCGCAACGAAAGCCGCGGCGCGCATTACAAGCCTGAGTTCCCGGAACGCGATGACCAAAACTTCCTGAAGACGACGATCGCGACCTATACGCCGGAGGGACCGAAGATCAGTTATGAAGATGTGGATATCTCCCTAATCCCTCCTCGCAAACGGGACTACACAACTGACAAGAAAAAAGGAGGGAACTGATCGTGGCGGAAACACTTACGGCGAACAAGACGATTCGTCTGATCATTACGCGGCAAGAATCAAGAGATTCCAAACCTTATACGGAAGAGTTCGAAATCCCGTATCGTCCGAACATGAACGTGATCGGCGCGCTGATGGAAATTCAGCGCAATCCGGTGAACGCCAAGGGCGAGAAGACGACCCCCGTCGTCTGGGAATCGAACTGTCTTGAAGAAGTGTGCGGCGCTTGTTCGATGGTCATCAACGGTAAGCCGCGCCAGGCGTGCACGGCGCTCATCGATAAGCTGGAGCAGCCGATCCGCGTGGCGCCGATGAAGACGTTCCCCGTGCTGCGCGACCTGATCGTCGACCGCAGCCGCATGTTCGAAGCGCTCAAGAAAGTGAAGGCGTGGATTCCGATCGACGGAACGTACGATCTCGGTCCCGGTCCGCGCATGCCGGAATCGAGAAGACGCTGGGCGTATGAACTGTCGAAGTGCATGACGTGCGGCGTCTGCATGGAGGCTTGTCCGAATGTGAACGATCGCTCCAGCTTCATCGGTCCGTTTGCGATTTCGCAGGTGCGTCTCTTTAACGCGCATCCGACGGGCGAGATGAACAAGGAAGAACGTCTCGAAGCGCTGATGGCGGAAGGCGGCATCGAGGGATGCGGCAACTCGCAAAACTGCGTCCAATCGTGTCCGAAAGGCATTCCGCTGACGACTTCGATCGCGGCGATCAACGGCGAGACGACGAGATATCTCTTCAAGAAATGGTTCACGATGTAACGATACAGCGTTTCAGATAACGGTTAACGGAACTTATCGTGATATGAATACCGGTTCCTCTATGGCTTAACGCCATGGGGAACCGGTTTTTTTATTCGCTTAGTCCGATTCGCGGCGGACCTGACCTCGATCGGCATGAACAAGGTATTGCGCAATGCCGGTGTATCGGGCGGATTGGATGACATATTGGATATTGGAGGATGAGCTGACATGTTGGACAGAATAATTGACGTATCGGACAGACGTTATGACGGATCGGACAAACGGGATGACGGATAAGACGAATGAGGCTGATGAGACGAGGAATCGTTGATAATTGAAGCCGGATAGGTTTATGATCGTGAAATGACAGAAGAAATATCATTAATCTTACATATCCGATCAACTAGTTCGATTCATATGACGCACAAAATTGAAATAAAATCTAACATAAACCTAACATTTCGTTGATGTTTGGTCGTTCGATCATTATAATATAAGAATAAAAAATTTTCGCGTGAATAAAAATGATAAATTTTATTTATCATACCGATAAGAGAGGTGACCGTTATTGAATCTGAATCAACTGGAAACATTGATGGCAATCTCGAAGACGATGAGTTTTCGCAAAGCGGGCGAGATGCTGAATCTGACTCAACCGGCGGTGTCCGCGCAGATCAAAAGTTTGGAGGAAGAATTCGGAACCGTACTGATCGACCGCAGTCAGCCGGTAACCTTGACCGATAGCGGGAAATTGTTTTTGGAACACGCGGAGAAGATTCTCAACATCGTGAAGGAATTAAAACAGCGATTGGCCGATCTGAACAACGTCCCGCAGGGACATATCCATCTTGGAACGACCAGCTCGATCGCGATGCAAATTTTGCCGAGAATCTTATCCTATTTTCAAAACCAGTACCCGCTGATCAAGATCACCATCCACTCCATGCCTTCTTCCCTGATTATGGACAGCGTCAATAACGGAACCATCGATATCGGGATCGCCTACTTGTTTGATAGTTATCCGAACCTGGAGACGTCGGTGCTTTATTACGATTCATTTGATCTCGTCGTGTCACCGCATCATCATTTGGCTTCCTGCACTCATACATCGATCGAAAATCTTCGGGACATTCCTTTTGTCATGCTGACGGCGGATACGGCGGCGCGGCGTTTTATCGATCAGGTATTCGGCAGGCTGAACATCCAGCCCAACATCATCATGGAGGTGTCCAGCAGCGAGGAAGTGAAACGGATGGTCGAGCTGAATCTCGGCGCGTCGATCATCTCGAATCTTTCCGCTGCCAAAGAAATTAAACAGGGCACGCTCTGCATGGTGAAGGTGCCCGAGCTTGAGATTGCCCACCCGGTCGGAGTAGTATATAAATCAGGAAGATATATCAACACCGCGATGCAGCAGTTGTTGAAGGATCTGAAAGGCATGTCGGAGACCGAATTTCTTGGAGATGACAGGAGACTTGAAGGAGGACCAAATGAAATTTGACTTTCACACGCACCATTGGCGATGCGGTCACGCGGAAGGTTCGATCCGCGATTATATCGAGGCGGCGATCGAACGCGGTCTGGATATGATCGGCATATCGGATCATTCCCCCTACTTCGGGAGCGATGAGGATCATCCTCATCCGGGAGTGGCGATGGCGGCCAGCGAGTTCCCGAATTACGTTCGCGAGGTGCTGGAGCTGAAGAAGGAGTATGCGGGAAAGATTGAAGTGCTGCTCGGCGTGGAGTCGGATTTTTTCCCTGAGCATCTGGAAGCGTACAAGCGCCGGTACGCCGCGTATCCGTTTGATTACATCATCGGTTCCGTTCATCAGTCGGACGGGGTCAGCATCTTCAACAAGAACCGCTGGAACAACCTGACCAAACAGCAACAGAAGGAGCAGAAAGACCGTTATCTCGAGCTTGTCGCACAATCGGCCAAAAGCGGCATGTTCGATATTCTCGGCCATATCGACGCGATGAAAGCAAATTATCCCGCTTTCAGCGACATTCAGACGGAAGCGGTGGACCGGACGCTGAAGATCATCGCCGAGTGCGACATCGCGATCGAGATCAACACATCGGGCAAAACGAAGCTCGTGGGCGGCTGGTATCCGTCCGACGACATTCTGGAGAGAGCGCTGCACTACGGCGTCAAGGTGACGTTCGGTTCGGATGCCCATGTGCCGTCACGCGTGGCCGACGAATGGGAACTGGCGCGGCAAAGATTGCTTGAGATCGGCTATAAGGAGTGGGCGTATTTTCGGGCGCGCAAACGCTACATGGCCAGCCTCTAGATCCCGCGTGAAACAGCCGTAAGAAAAAAGCGACCTGCCAACGGGGCAGGTCGAATTATTATATGATTAAAAAGGGGGTCTTGATTTATATCTTAAATCCTTTACTTTATAGGACTGTTTCAGAAATATTTCATTTTTGTAACAAAAGTAGCGATATAGCTTCATCATTTGGCATATACACTGAAGTTTTATTCAGTTATAATAAAAAGGTCGACATATTCTGACATTTTCGAAATGAGGTTTTCGGTAATGAAGGCAGAACATATCAACCCTTTTCTGGAATCGGCGCGTGTCGTGATCGAGCAGGTGGTGAACGTGAAACCGACCATGGGGCAACTCGGCATCAAGGACGTCAAGTTCATCGACAAATATGTCTGGATACAGATCGGAATATCCGGTCACATGAACGGGGATATCGTGTTCGGATTGCACGAGGACGTCGCGCTTCGGATCGTTTCCGCGATGATGGGAGGTTTTCAGATCACGGAGCTTGACGAGTTATCCAGAAGCGCCATTTCTGAACTGGGGAATATGATCAGCGGCAATGCTTCGATTCTTCTGTATAATCAGGGCGTGAAGATCGACATCACTCCGCCACAGGTTATTGTCAAGGAGAACGCAGGGAAGTTCGAGCAGAAGAAGGCGTTGACGATTCCGCTTCATATCGGTGACATCGGCGAATTGGATATTCAGGTGCTCGTTTCGTAATCATCCGACTGAATTGATGCCGTGCCATCCTATATCCATTTCGTGTTCCATCGTTCATCCATCTTAGGGATGCGGTTTTCCGCAGCATGGCAACGGCTCGGAATGCTCCGGTTACCGCGGCATAATCGCAAAGATGCGTGCGCAAACGAACGCGGCGATGAGGAAGCCTGAGGGCTTCTTTCTTTTTTGTCTTGGATGCGATATGCTTATGGACATAATGTATGTGAACGGGAGTTTGATACTATGGGAAAAGATCTTGCGGGCAAGGTCGTGTTCATCACAGGCGCCACCAGCGGCATCGGCGAGGAAACGGCCAAAGCGTTCGCGGCGCGGGGAGCGGTCGTCGTCGCCAGCGGCCGTTCCGCGGACAGGCTCGAGGCGCTTCGGGGCACCCTCGGCGGGCGAACGGCGGTCTACAGACTCGATGTGCGGGACGAACAGGCGGTGAGGTCGGTCATCGACGACGTCATCCGCACTTTGGGCGGCATCGACATCCTTGTCAACAACGCCGGTTACGGCATGTTCGGCGACATCGGCAAGATGGATCTCGGAGCGATCGAAGACATGCTGGATACGAACGTGATGGGAGTGATCCGCTGCACGAAGGCGGTGCTCCCCCATATGTTGGCGAGACGTTCGGGTCACATTATCAATATCGCGTCCATCGCGGGCAAAGTTCCGACCGCGAAGTCGGCCGCGTACACGGCAACCAAACATGCGGTGCACGGTTTTACCCACGCGCTGCGGATGGAACTTCGCGGCAGCGGAGTGATGGTGTCGGCGGTGAATCCCGGTCCCGTGAAGACGGCATTCTTCACGATCGCCGATCCGAGCGGTCAATATTTGGAGCGGGTGGGCAAGTACGCCATAACGGCGGACCGGGTCGCCAAAGCGATCGTGCGCCTGGCGGAAAAGCCGCGCATGGAAGTGGACGTTCCCCGATTCCTCGGCGCTGGAGCGCAAATGTACAGGGCGTTTCCGCGGCTTCTCGACCGCATGCTGCACCTTTTGACGGATCGCAAATAACGCGGGAGCGCCACAGGAGGTTGTGTGTCTTATGGATGCGAATATCGGAGCCGATCAGGCTGCCGGGGAACTGCTCATCGAGAAGCGGCGTGTGCGACCGCCCGGAAGGGGAGTTCATGCGTATCTGGTCACCTATCGCAGTCAGGGGCTGGCCGTGCAGGGATATTACATGCGTCCGTCCGCGCCGGGCGTTTATCCGACGATGGTATACTGCCGCGGCGGCATCGGGCGCGTCGGCATGGTGACGCTGGAACGCATCTTGCCGGCCGCCACCCGGGGATTCGCGGTATTCGCGCCTTTCTATCGCGGGACGTGCGGCGCGGAAGGCAGGGATGAATTCGGCGGCGCCGACCGCCACGACGTGTATGCGGGAATCAAGCTGCTGCGCAGCTTCGAGAATACGTCGCAGGAGCCGACGGTGGTGGTCGGATTCTCGCGCGGTTCGATCAATGCGATGCTGGCCGCACGGGACTGTCCGGAGGTCGGAGGAGCGGTCGTCTGGTGCGGCGTGAGCGATCTGCTGCTCACTTACGAAGAGCGCGTCGATCTCAGGCGCATGCTGCGGCGTGTCGTCGGCCATCCGGTGAAAAACCGAGATCGGTATGAGGAGCGGTCGCCGCTCTATTGGATCGATTCGGTTCGCACGCCGGTGCTCATCATGCACAGCAACCTGGACGAGAATGTGAGCATGCGTCACGCGGCGCGGCTGGCGAAAGCGATGGAAGAGAAGGGACTGCCGCATGAACTGGTGATCTATGACGGACAGCCGCATCGGTTCTCTCCGGAAATGCTGGAAAAGGCTTGGGACGATATCGTGAAGTGGACGCGGAACGTTGTCCGCAACGGATGACATGGAGGAGGCAGATGATGACAGGCTTTGAAGCGATGAATATTGCGGAAGATTTGCTGGGCGTGTTGCGCGAGGAAGGAATCGAACAGCCGACGCCGGTGCAGCGGTCGGCGATCCCGGTTGTGTCGGAGGGCCGCGATGCGGTCATCCGGTCGCATACCGGAACGGGCAAGACGCTCGCATATTTGCTTCCGATCATGAATAAATTGGACGCGCAGCTTGACGCCGTTCAGGCCGTCGTGATCGCCCCGACGCAGGAACTGGCGATGCAGATCGTCCGCGTGGCGGAGAAGCTTGGCCGTCCGCGGGGCATCCGCTCCCTTGCGCTGATCGGCGGGGCATCCCTCAAACGCCAGGTGGAAAAGCTGAAGCTGCATCCGCAGATCGTGGCGGGTACACCCAGACGTCTGCTGGAACTGTTGGAGATGCGAAAGCTGAAGCTGCATCAGACGAAGACGATTGTGGCGGATGAAGTGGATCAACTGTTCAAACTCGGCGATGTGTCGACGGTGGAGCGCATTCTGAAGGCGGCGCTGCGCGATCGTCAGATTATTTTTGTTTCGGCGACGATCCCGAAGCAACTGGAAGAAGTGATCGACCGCTGGATGAATGAACCGGTGCGCATCGATGAGGCGGGGGAAGAACGGACCGTTTCGACGGTGGAACATGTGTATTTTGTCTGCGAACCGAGGAAACGAACGGATCTTGCGATCCGCCTCGTTCGGCATTACGCCCCCCGCGCGGCGCTCATGTTCGTCTCGCACACCGATCGGATCGCGGAGGTGACGGAGAAACTGAGGTTTCACGGCATTCCCGCCGGTTCGCTTTACGGCGATCAGCCGAAACTCGAACGAACGGTCATGCTGGACAAGCTGCAAAGCGGCGAACTGCGGGTGCTTGTCGCCACGGATCTCGCTGCGCGCGGTCTGGACATTCCCCATCTGTCGCACGTATTTTCGTACCATCCGGCTCCGGATGCGGATTCTTACGTCCATCGCGCGGGCAGAACCGGACGGATGGGACGGCAAGGAACGTCGGTGACGATCGTGACGCCGGATGAACGGTTTATTATGGAAAAATTCGAAAAGCAGCTCGGGATTCGCATCGCCCGGAAGGAGCTGTATTTCGGCCGGATCGTCGATCCGGAGAAGAAGCGGATCATGAAAGAGACGCAAAGGAGGTCGGCGCAGGCGAGAGCGCCGGGCGCGAAAGCGGCCAAAGCCGCGGACGTCCGTCCGAAGAAAAAGAGCAGGAAGCAGGACGACAAGAATAAGGGCGCGCCGCGATGGCTGAAAGAGAAAATGAAGGAGAACATGTAGCGGGCGGACGATCCGCGCGCAAATAAACCGGGGATGACGGCGGTCGGTTTGCGATTCCGTCATCCCCGGAGTGTTTTTGGCGATACATAGACTTGGAGCTGATGAAATCTATACGGATCATTACGGAGAGATCTGAATGATTTCAGTTGCCGTCCGGTCCGTCGCGCAGGACGAATGTTTCAAACACGTGTTTGACGCCTTCCTCGTTATTGGAAAGCGTCACGTAATCGGCCACGTCTTTCAACGGCTGCACGGCGTTGCCCATCGCCACTCCGAAGCCTGCCGCCTGCAGCATATCCACGTCGTTCCAACTGTCGCCGATCGCCATCACCGATTCCATCGGGCAACCGAATCGTTCGGCGAGCACCCGCAACGCATGCCCCTTCGTGCCTTCGGGATGGATGAATTCCAGAAAGTTCGGCTTCGATTTTGTGATATGAACGATGTCGCCGAACCATTGTTCGAACATCGGTTTCAGCGCGTCAAGTCGCGCGGGATCGTCGATAATGATGATTTTGTTCTGCGGCAGCGCGGCGAGTTTCCGGAGGTTCGGTTCGATCGTGTAAGAAACTTTGGATATTGCACAATAATCGAGCAATTTTTGATTGATCTTTTTGGCAAATAATATATCATTGTGGTATGCTTGAATATGCAGGTCATGCTGGTCGCAATAGGCGAACAACGCCTCCGCGACGTCGGCCGGAACATGCCGTTCGTAGAGAACGGTTTCATCCAGCGCGGTTTTGACCAATGATCCTTGATAGGTGATGAGCGGAACGTTGAGCTCCAGTTGTTTGGCGACGGCTTGCGCCGACGCATACATTCGGCCTGTTGCCAGCGTTACTTGCACTCCTTGTTTGGTCGCGCGGCGTATGACGTCGATCGTGCCGGGAGTGATGCGTTTGTCATCGGTGATGAGTGTGTCGTCGATGTCGATTGCGATGAGTTTAAACATGGTTTTCTCCTTTTGTATCTTTTGATTTCTTCTCGTATGAATATTCATATTGTAACATATTTTCAAGTAGCGGACCTATCGATTCTATTGCAGGAGTTGAAAAGCCGGATGCACAAAGTCATGAAGGCAGTGAAGGAATGGGGCGTCAGCCTGATCATCGCGATAGCCATCGTTTTGTTCATTTTTACATTCATCGCCCAGCCCGTAAAAGTGCCGACCGGTTCGATGGAGCCGACGGTGATGACGAACGATCTGCTCATTATGGAAAAGCTGAGCAAGTGGTGGCGGGACTATAAATTCGGCGACATTCTCGTTTTTTATCATAACCCGGACAATATGGGAGGGGAACTGTATCTCAAACGGCTGATCGGTCTGCCGGGGGATACGATCGAAGTGAGGAACGGCGTTTTGTACCGCAATGGCGAACGGGTGGAGGAGCCTTATTTGCACGGGCTTGTCATGAACGGTTCATACGGGCCGGTCGTCGTGCCTGAAGGCCACTACTTCTTCATGGGAGACAACCGCAACAGAAGCCATGACGCGCGCCGTTGGGTGAATACGTTTGTGCCGGTCGATGCGGTGAAAGGGAGAGCGTTTTTCCGCTACATGCCTCTGAACCGGTTCGGGTTCATCAAGTAGTGAATTGCCCGGCTTCATCTTGAATTCATATGAATGAGTGCGTACGGCAATATCTTGCCATTCAAATATAAATGCCCGATTAGAGCAATTCGGGCGCTTTTTTTCGCAGAAGAAAAGCCTGCAAACCTTGATTGCGAAGGTGTTGCAGGCTTTGGCGTTCATGCGGTTATTATATCAGCCGTTCTTTGCCGCTCAGTCAATTTTCATCACGCCGCCGGTGCTGGCCGATGTGACGAGCTTCGAATAGCGGGCCAGATAACCGGTCTTCACCTTCGGTTCGAAGCCTTTCCAGTTCGCTTTGCGGCGCTCCAGCTCTTCGTCGCTGATCATCAGCGTGATCTTGCGGTTGTTCATGTCGATCTCGATGATGTCGCCGTCTTCGACGAACGCGATCGGACCGCCTTCAGCCGCCTCCGGCGAAATATGTCCGATGCTGATGCCGCGGGTTGCTCCGGAGAACCGTCCGTCCGTGATCAGCCCGACCTTCGTGCCGAGGCCCATGCCGACGATCTGCGAAGTCGGCGCCAGCATTTCCGGCATGCCGGGTCCGCCCTTCGGGCCTTCGTAGCGGATGACGACGACATGTCCTTCCTTCACTTTGCCGCTCGCAATTCCGGCCAACGCTTCTTCCTGCGAATCGAAACAGATGGCCGGTCCTTTGTGGTAGCCGCCGACGGACGGGTCGACCGCCCCGACCTTGACGATGCTTCCGTTAGGCGCAAGGTTGCCGAACAGCACGGCAAGTCCGCCGGTTTGGGAATGCGGATTGTCGATCGGACGGATGACATTCGTATCCTTGATTTCGCACCCTTCGACGTTTTCGCGGAGCGTCTTGCCGGTTACGGTGATGCATTCGCCGTGCAATGCGCCTTCTTTTTTCAGCAGTTCGTTGAGGATCGCGCTCACGCCGCCTGCCCGGTCCACGTCTTCGATATGATAGTCCGAAGCCGGGGCGATCTTCGCCAGATGGGGCACGCGGGCAGCGATCTCATTGATGCGTTCAAGCGGATAGTCGATGCCCGCTTCGTGGGCGATGGCGAGGGTGTGCAGAACGGTGTTGGTCGAACCGCCCATCGCCATGTCCAGCGCGAACGCGTTGTCGATCGCTTCGATCGTCACGATGTCGCGCGGCTTGAGGTCCATCTCGATCAGCTTCATCAGCTGTTTCGCGGACTCTCTGACGAACTCTTTCCGCTTCGGATCGATGGCCAGGATCGTTCCGTTGCCCGGAAGCGCGAGACCCAACGCTTCGGCCAGACAGTTCATCGAGTTGGCCGTGAACATGCCGGAGCAGGAGCCGCACGACGGACAACCGTACAGTTCCAGTTCGCGCAGGCTGTTTTCATCGATCTTGCCGGATTGGAAAGCGCCGACGCCTTCGAATACGGATGTGAGCGAGATCGCGCGTCCGTCGCTCGTGCGTCCCGCCTTCATCGGACCGCCGCTGACGAAGATGGTCGGGATGTTGACGCGCAGCGCGCCCATCATCATACCCGGCGTGATTTTGTCGCAGTTCGGGATGCACACGAGACCGTCGAACCAGTGCGCGGACACGACGGTTTCCAGCGAATCGGCGATGATTTCGCGGCTAGGCAGGGAGTAGCGCATGCCGATATGCCCCATCGCGATGCCGTCGTCGACGCCGATCGTGTTAAATTCGAACGGCACGCCGCCTGCTTCGCGGATCGCTTCTTTGACGATCTCACCGAATTCCTGCAGGTGAACGTGACCGGGAATGATATCGATATATGAGTTGCATACGGCGATAAACGGTTTGTCGAAATCTTCTTCCTTCACCCCGGCTGCACGCAGCAAACTGCGGTGTGGCGCGCGGTCAAAGCCTTTTTTGATCATATCCGATCGCATCTTTTTCGCAGCCATTAGCTTCATTCCTCCAATAGATAGATTGACGCTTGGTTAAATGTCTCTATCAAGTTTATCACAATCGCGCATTTAGTGAAATAGAGGGAGGTTCTCGGACGACAATGGAAAAGGCGCGTCTTGCCGCGGGGGACGGATTGATCTTCATACTTCGGATGCCTGTCAGACGATGACGGGTGCGAATGTTTGCGAATCTTGCCGAGAAATAAAGTGAAACGAAGCGTCGGGCGTGTATAATGGAGATGGAATTGACGGATAAAAGAACGGGGCGGATGCGGCCGGCCGGATCGTCGGCAGGGCGGGAAGGCGCGGCATCCGGCCGATCATGATCCGATTTTTATCTTGGATGCAGGGGGATGTTGCGATGTACACATTGATAACGGGTGCCAATCGCGGTTTGGGACTGGCTCTCGCCAGGGTGGCCGTGGAGCGCGGACATACGGTGCTGGCGGGAACGAGATCGCTGGATAAGGGAATGGAGCAACTGCGCCGGCTGCAGGAAGAGGCGCCGGGCAAAGTCGTTCCGGTCGTCCTGGATGTGACGGATGAAGACAGCGTGAAGCGCGCGGCGCAGCAGGTGGCGGAACAATTCGGCAAGGTGGATGTGCTGATCAATAACGCCGCCATTCTGCTCGGAAGGGAGCAGACGATCGAAGAAGCGGACATGCGGCTGGTGGAGCAGTCGATGGATGTCAATCTGTACGGGCCGATGCGCGTCGTGAAGCATTTTTTGCCGCTTATGCGGAAGGCGAGCAAAGGGTTCATCATGAACATCAGTTCGGAGGCGGGCAGCTTCCACAGGGCGTACGGCAGGGATTACGCTTATTCGCTGTCGAAAGCGGCGCTGAATCTGTTCACGCAGCGGCTTTACGTGGATCTGAAGGAGACGGGCATCCGCGCGCTGGCCGTGCATCCGGGGTGGATGCGCACCGATATGGGCGGCCCTCACGCGCATCTCGATCCGAGGGAGTCGGCCGAGGCCATCATGGATCTGATTGAAGGAAAACGGGAAGCGGAAATTGCTCCTTTCGCCTTCGTTGATTACACGGGCAAGTCGTTCCCGATCTGATCCGGGAAAGACGAAGCGGAGAGGCGCGGCCGGCGGGGCGGTCCGTTCAGCCGCCGCGTTGCTGATCCTTACAAAAAATGCGCAGCTTTGGACCGCCGATTCGTCTGTTTTCCCAACAAACCAACCGATCATAACGGCGGAACAAACAAGACCGATGCGGGGATGCTCCCTGCATCGGTCTTTGTGTTATACGGCAAATTCTTTCCGGTTATTGTCCGTTTTCGAGATCCTTCACGCCGCGGTAGATCGTATCGAACAGATCCTCAAGATATTGCTCCTCGATGCAGGAGAAGGCGATGCGCAGATCCGTATCTCCCAGCGCGATGGTGCCGATGCCGTAGCGATCCAGAAGATGCGCCCGAAGCCTTTCGGCGTCGACGTTCTTCAGCTTCAGGCACATGAAGTAGCCGGAGTTGAACGGATAGTAGTCCCAAGCGTCGTCGTAACGGCCGCTGTCCAGCAGTTCCTTCACCTTGTTCGCGCGCCTTTTCATGATCGCGAATTTTTCCGCACGCTGTTCGGCGAACTGCGGCGCCTTCAGCGCATGAAGGATGAACGTCTGCGAAGGATGCGGGCCGCTGGAGATCGTCGCGCGGATGATGCCGAGCGTTTTCATTTCCAGTACGTCCAGCGCCGCGCGTTGCGCGTAGCCGTACGTGATGAAACCGACGCGGAATCCCCAGACGTACTCTTCTTTCGTCGCGCCGTCCACCTTGACCGCCAGCACGCGATCGTGCAGCCCGCACAGTTGCGAGAACAGCGACTCGCGCATCGAATTTTCGAAGAACAGGCCGAAGTAAGCGTCGTCGGTTACGGCGACGATGTTGATTCCCGCTTCGGCTCCGGCGCGAATCGCGGCTACGATCTCTTCGCCCTCTTCACGGTCCGGCGTATATCCCGTGGGATTGTTCGGGAAGTTCAGGATGACGACGACCTTGCCCTTGGCCTGGTGCGCAAGGATCGCTTCCTGCAATCCTTTGGCGTTGAAGCGGTTCCTGTCGTCGTACAGCGGGAAATTCACGAGTTTGGCGCCGCGCCGAACGGCGAAGGTCAATTCATAGTTTTCCCAGTTTTTGTCCGGATAGATGACGATGTCATCCGTGTCGACGAACAGATCGGCGACGATGCTCAGACCGTGGGTCAGCGCGTTCGTCACGATCGGCTGGCTGAACGTTTTGCCCGCAAGCTCCGGATTATCCTGCAGCATCTTTTGCTTCCACGCCTCGCGAAGTTCCGGTTTTCCCGCAGGCGGAGCATAGCTGTACAGATCTTTCGGGTCATAGGCGGATAATGTATCCTGAATGACCTTCAGATGCATCGGCTTGCCGTTCTCGGTCGCGATGCCGATCGTGGCGTTATATTTGTGCGCTTTTTTGCCCGCTTCGGCGGATTGGTTCAGGATGCCTTCCTTTGGAAAGTAGATTTTCTTGCCGAGTTCGGACAACATGGCGTATATGTTCGGCGCTTCAGTCTGCAAGGTCGCATTTAATGATACCGCTTGTGGATTCATAACCGTTCATCCTTCCGTAAGATTAAAATCCGTCAAAAGGTTTGATTGCGTAAGGTTGATTGAACACATCATGATCGTTCGAGAATGTCGGACGCGTGTTCGCGTCGCGGTCAAAGGCCGATCGATACGGCCATTCATGACAAAACAAGGATTATTATAACATCAACCGCCTGAGTAAGTCACTGAGGCTTATCATCTTTTGAATGCCATCAACATTTTTTATCACCGCATCGTACCGAGCGCCTCGCCCATTTTCACCCGCAGGTTGACCATCAGGTCGCTGCGCGGTTCGAATTTTCCGTTCTCAAACAGCAACACGACCGTGGAGCCGAACCGGAACATCGCCAGTTCGTCGCCTTTCATCAGTTCATCCTTAACCGGTTCGACGTATCGGATGCTGCTGACGTTCAGCGCGCCGACCTTTACGACGGCGACTTCGCCGGTCTGGCTTCTGATATATGTAATGAGCCGTTCGTTACGGCTCAACACGCGGCGAATGCGGCGCATCCCGTACTCGTTGACGGGGTATGTCTTGCCCGGAACATGCTCGCGTTCCACGACCTTTCCGCTGCAAGGCGCATGTATGCGATGGTAGTCGGACGGACTCAGATACAGCACGATAAAAAATCCGTGTTCGTAATTGACGGCGCGCGGAGAACGGTTCAGCAACTCTTCGAGCGTGTAATGCTGGCCTTTGACATTCATCAGCATGCCGTTTTCCAGATAACCGGCGCCGGTGACCAGGGCGTCGACTGGACTGACAACGGTATGTTCCCCGCCGTCGATCGGACGGCTTCCCGGTTTCAGACGACGCGTAAAAAATTCGTTTAACGATTCGTATTCGACAGGAGATTTTTCCGCTTCCTCGATCCGTATGTTGTAAGTCCGGATAAACCGGTTGATCAAACGTCTGCTGAAGCGGGAATCGGCGATGGCGCCGGCCGCGCGCGAGATGAATTTGCGTGAAGTTAATTCCGTCAACAGGCGAAACAATGATTTGAACAACATCCTCACCCCATAGCGCTATCTTGACATATTCGCATGACGGAATCAACCGTATTTGAAGGCGAGCGGCCGGGGCAGAGCGCTATGCGTGAAGATTCATGAGAAGGGAGCGCCCGTAGCTGATCGGCTGATGATACACGGCCGCCCACTCCTCCGTGAGTCCTCCTTCCTGAAAGCTGTATCGAAGATCGCGGCAATTGCATTCGATGAACATCGGAAATCCTTGCTCAGTGATGCCGATATCCAGTCCCACATCGGCGAGATTGGTCAGATGATGCCCGAGATGTTCCGCCACGCGCAATGCGAGCGTTTCGACATCGCGGCGGACGGCAAGCGGGTCCAGTTCAGGATGGGCATGCAGCAGATGTTCCAGCGTGTAGACCGTTCCGCCCTGCGCGACGTTGGTCACATACGCGTCGGCGGGCGCCGCCTTGCCGACGATTCCCGTGATCTGCCAGGCGCCGGTTCCGTCCCGCTGCACCGAAACGCGCAGGTCGAACGGACGGTCCATATACGTCGCCAGCGGAATGCGCTGCTGCACGAGATACCGTCTCCGATGGATGGCGCGCCTCAGCACCGACGGCAGGATGCTTTTGATCCGCACGCTGCGCCGGCGGCGCGGGCGGCGGCTCCGATAACGCAGGCGCCAGCCGGCGCTTTGCTTCTGCAGCAGCATGATGCCGCGTCCGATGCTGCCGTTGGACGGTTTGATGATAAGGGAGTCGTAGCGCTTCATCATCGCCCGTATGCGCGCCGGCGTCGCGATATGCGTTTCCGGAAGATGCGGTCTGAGCTGTTCGTTTTTCATCAGCAGCTGATGAATGAACCATTTGCTGTACCGGGTGTGCCGGTTGTAGAGATGGATACCCGCCTTGTGCAGCTCGGCCAATTTCCGTCTCGACTTGCGGTCAAGGTGGATCGCCCGGTTGTGGATGACGGCGGGGAGCGGAATGACGCGCTGCGTATAATGGCGGGTTTGCATGTCCGGCACGACCGCTTTGACCCGCAGATGTTTGACGGAAATATCGCGCAATTTGAAGTAGCAAACCCCGCAGTTCAGACGCATGGCAGCCAGTTCGTACAGATGAAGCGCTTCGTGCCGCGTTCTGCCTTTCATGATGCCGTTGCAGATGCGGTCATCCAACAGGACGCCGATCGTCGGTTGCTCCATGACAGATCCCTCGCTTTAGGTGCATGCTTCATTCAGCATATGTCCTGTTCGGGACGGACGTATGGATAGCTGTAATGGAGGTTCGTCTATTTTTCTCACGATACGCGCCGGACGGTTATACGATATTACAAACGCACATCGCGGAATGGGTCAAACCGCCCGTTCCGGCGGGCGATCCAAGTCACGCGGGAGGTGAATGCCGTGCGTCAACATATCGCCATCGTCACGCCCGGAACGTTCGCCGCGGCAACGGATCGCGCCAGTTCCGTCGAGCGGGTCGTCGCCGAGATGGCGGGCAGACTGCCGCAAGACCGGTTTCGCGTCACCGTGTACAGCGCGCGAACCGGCGGGGCGCCGCAGAAAGAAGTGGTCGGCGGGGTCGTTCACCGCAGGATCGGCGCGGCAAGCCGGGCATCGTACATGCGTCAGGTGATCCGGTCCTTGCGCCGCGAGAAGCCGGATCTGGTCCAGATCGACAACCGGCCTTACGCCGTGCGCATCGTCCGCCGCGGCTTGCCCGGTGTGCCGGTCATATTGTCGCTGCATTCGACGACGTTTGTCCGGCCGCACATTTACGGACAAAAAACGGTGCAGACGTTTCTGAACGCGGCGGATCGTATCATCGTCAACAGCAAGTTTCTGAAAGGGTGGCTGCGGACGCATTACAAATTGAAAGAGGACAGCGTTCACGTGTGCTATCCGGGGGTCGATGAAGATCGCTTCGCGGACAAATACACGGGCCGAGGCCGTGAACAGGCGGAGCAGCTGAGAGCGGAGTTGGGATATCGGGAGAAGAAGATCATTCTTTACATGGGACGCCTTATTCCGATCAAAGGCGTGCATCTCTTGCTGGACGCGATGCCGTCGGTCATCGCCCGGCACGATGATGCGGTGCTGGTCATATGCGGCAGCGCCAGATACGGTTCGGACCGGCTCACGCCGTATGTCAAGCGGCTGCACCGTCAGGGCAATACGATGCCCCGCCACGTCAGGTTCGTCCCGTTCGTGCCGCATTCTCTCGTTCCGCATTGGTATCAGGCGGCGGACGTCGCGGTGGTGCCGTCCGTCGGAGACGAGGCGTTCGGGCTGGTGAATGCGGAAGCGTTGGCTTGCGGAACGCCGGTCGTCGCCCTGCGGTCCGGGGGCATCGGCGAAATCATCGAGCACGGGATTAGCGGCCGGCTGATCGAGCCGCAGGGCGATCCGCATCGCATCGCGCAGCGGCTGGCGGACGAAATATGCGGGTTGCTGGACGACCGCGGCGAGCGGGAACGGTTGGGGCGCCGGGGGATGAGAATCGTTCAGGATGCGTTTACGTGGAAACATGCCGCCGCCGCGTATGCCGAAGTGTACGAGTCGTGCCTTCGCGCCGCGGGACGCATGCGGAGCCGGGGAAGGTGACCCGTGCGGATTACATGTCATGCGGTACGGGTGCCGTTGCCAACACATGCACCATTCATACAATAGGAAGGACACATTCGGCTACGGAAAGGAGGGCGCGAATCAGCGTCATGGCCATGAAACTGTCTGTGATCATCCCTGTCCGCAATGAAAGGCCGACGATCGCTTCCGTCATACGGGAGTGTCGTGTTCTGGACCCGGCAGCCGAGGTGTTGGTCGTCGCGAACGGAACCACGGACGGTAGCGTCGAGATCGCACGGCGCGAAGGGGCGAACGTCATCGCTTATGATGCGCCGCTCGGCCATGATGTCGGACGAAGCGTCGGCGCAAGACATGCGTCGGGCGATATCCTGCTGTTTCTGGACGGTGATATGGTCATCCCCGCCGCGAAGCTGGAACCGTTCGTGCGCCTCATACGCGAGGGCGCGGACGTCGTGCTGAATGATTATTCCGGCAATGTTCAGACGAAGCAGCCGCACGATGTCGTCGTCGCGAAACATGTGCTGAATTCGGCTCTCCGCCGCCCGGATCTGCGCGGGCTGTCGCTCGCCGCCGTGCCTCACGCGCTCAGCAGGAAGGCGGCGGAACGAATCGGTTTTGAAAATCTGGCCGTGCCGCCCCTCGCTCACGCGATGGCCGTGTACGGCGGTCTGAATATTCGAACGGCTCCCACCGTCCACGTGGGGAAGCTGAATCCGAGAAGAAGTCACCGATATAACGGAGATCCGACCGGTCGCCTGATGATGGGAGATCATCTTGAAGCGCTGGCCTGGTTGCTTGCACAGACGGACCGCCGAGGCAACCGGCACGACTTCGGGCGGCGCAGGAACGAGGTGAGAAGCCGATGAAAGGGACCAGGCATGCGGATAACCAGCGGGCGGCCGTTGTATATCGGCGGTCGAACAGGAAGCGTCAAGCGCCGGAGCGGCCGGCCAACCGCCTACGGCGAGCGGCCGCAATCCGGCCTTACGCCCGCGGCCGGAGGCTCGCGAAAGGCAAAGGAGCCGGCCGTGCGGCAGGCCGCGCAAGACGCAGACGCGACGTCCGGCGCATGACCGCTTCGCCTTTCGGAAGAAGAAGCGGAACGACGCATCAAACAAAGCGTCTTCATCATATCGGGTCCCGCGGCAGGCACAGCCGCCTTCGAAACCGCGCGATACGGAAACCGGCCGCGCATCGGCCGGCGAACGGCAAATACCGCTCCGGTTCATCCGCTTTGATAAACGGACGAACGTTCCGGCACCGGCTGGCCGCGGTCGTCACCTGCCGCAATGAGCAGGATACGTTGCCGAAAGTGTTGCGGCAACTGGAGCGTTTGCCGTTTGACGAGATCATCGTTGTGATCAACGGTTCGACGGACCGCAGTCTGGAGCTTGCGTCGAAGTTCCGAAACGTCACGATCGTCTGGCAGCACGAACCGCTCGGACACGACATCGGGAGGGCGGTCGGCGCTCGGATCGCCACTGCGGACGTCATCCTGTTCATGGACGGAGATTTGCCCGTGCGCGCCGAAGAGCTGGTGCCGTTTCTGCGCGCGGTGGATCGGGGCGCGGATCTTGCGCTGAACGATCTGTCGCCCTATGTGGGGAATTTTGCGGAGTACGACCAGGTGACGCAGTTCAAGGTGTTTCTGAACCGGGTGCTCGGCAGGCCCGATCTTGCGATGAATTCGATGACGGCGGTGCCGCACGCGGTTTCGCGGAGACTGCTGGATACGGTCGGCATCGAATCGCTCGCCGTTCCGCCCAGGGCGCAGGCATTGGCGATCATGAACGGATTGAACATTACCGCCCCGGGAAGTGTCGATGTCATTCGCCGCAACCGGATACGGCCGTATAACGTCGGGGAGGGCAATCCGGTGGCGGATATGATCATCGGCGATCACCTGGAGGCGATCAGCTGCGTCTTGCAACGGTTGGGAACAAGAGGCGGCTATCCCGATACCGCCAGACTGCGGCACATCGCGAGGGGGGAAGAAGAGTGCTTACGAGCGTGATCATCCCGTCGTATAACGAAGCCGATATGCTTCGGTCATGCCTGGAATCGATCCGCCTGTTCACCCCCGAGCCCGTGGAGATCATCGTTGTCGACAACGGATCGGCCGATCATACGATGGACGTGTGCCGGGAATTTCGGTGCAAGTTCATCCGGTTTCCGGACAACCGCGGATTTCCGGTCGCCTGCAATGCGGGTTTGCGTCTGGCTACCGGAGATCTGCTCATGTTGCTGAACAATGATGTGCTCGTGTCGAGCAATTGGCTTCGGAATTTGCAGGCATGTCTGCTGAGCGACGAGTCGATCGGGATCGTCGGTCCATACACCAATTACGCGAGCGGAGCGCAGCGGGCGGCGGATGTACCGTACGCGTCGCTGGAACAGTATATGCGGTTTCGTTCGAATATGAATCCCCATGACCCGGAGAAATATGTGCAGGTGAACCGTCTGGTCGGCTTTTGCATGCTGTTCCGGAGGAAGTTGATGAATGAGATCGGTTTGCTCGACGAGAGGTTCAGCCCCGGCCATTATGAGGACGACGATTACTGTCACCGGGCGCGCGCCGCCGGTTACAAGTTGATGATCGCCGGCGACACGTTCGTTCATCACCGGGGCAGCGCGAGCTTCCGCAAGCAGCGATCCGTCTCGCTCAAACGGCTGATCTACAGAAACTTGCAGTTATTCGTCGACAAGTGGGGATACGATCCCCGCATGCTGATCGGCAATTGACATACGGAAACGGAGGAGAGGAATTGAAAGGAGTCATTTTGGCCGGCGGAACCGGCACGCGGCTCAGACCGTTGACGGTATATATGAACAAACATATGCTGCCCGTCGGATCGTACCCGATGATCCATTACGCCGTGGATAAACTGCGGAAGGCGGGGATCACGGATATTCTGCTGATCATCAGCGCCCAGTCCGCTCAACTGTACGCGGAATATTTCGGCAGCGGAGAACAGTTCGGGGTGGAGTTGACGTACCGCGTGCAGGAACATCCGGGGGGCATCGCGCAAGCGGCCGCGTTGGCGGAACCGTTCGTGCGCGGCGACAAATTCGTCCTGCTCCTCGGCGACAATTTGTTCGAAGACGACATCGGCGCTGAGGCGGCGAGATTCGAACAAAGCAACGAGAAAGCGCGCGTGTTTCTTAAAGAGGTAGCCGATCCGCGGCGATTCGGCGTTCCGGAGTTCGATGAACGGCGGAATATCGTGCGCATCGAGGAGAAGCCCAAGCATCCGAAATCCGGTTATTGCGTTATCGGGTTGTACTTTTACGATCCCGAGATGTTCGATATCGTTCGCAGAATTAAGCCTTCCGCCCGGGGCGAGCTTGAAATCACCGATGTGAACAATGAATATGCCAGGATGGGCAAGCTGTCTTATTCGATTCTGGGCGGCTGGTGGATTGACGCAGGCACCCACGACTCGTTGCGCGAAGCCGCGTGGAGGCTCTCGCACGGCAAGCCCGCGCCGCCTTCATCCGCGGACGGTGGCACAGCGTGAAAGCGGGCAATCCGCGCGCGCTCCGGTTGGCGGCAAGCCCGCGCAAGCCGAGATTGCCGGGAAAGCAGAGCAAGGCGCGACGGCGCTTCTATGCCGCCGGTTGGAGGGACGGGTATGGCAAAGGGTGGAGCGACGGATTCCGGCTCGGCGCGAGCCGTTCGATCGACGGCCGGATACCTGTTCCTGCGGTCACCAGGCGGATGCTGCACGTGATGTTCGTGCGCGAAAATTCCACCGGTTACCATCTCATCGAGAGCGGCATCATCACGGCGCTTCGCAAGGCGGTGAGCCATCTGACGGTGGTCACCACGCTCGATCCTCTCGAGGAGATCGCGGCGCGCGAGAAACCGGATCTCATGTTCGTCCTGAACGGCATCTTCGTCCTTCAACCTCAAACGATCGAAAACATACGCTCGCTCGGCATCACCACCGCCGCCTGGTATGCGGATGATCCGTATTTCATCGAGCTGTCCGCGCCGCTGGTGCCGCATTACGATTTTGTGTTCACCCATGAGGCGGGAATCGTCGATTATTACCGCTCGCTGGGAGGCCGGGCTTACTATATGCCGTTCGCCGCGCCGGTCGAACAGGCGAGGCCTGCGCGAGCCGATTTCGCTTATTGGTCGGATATTTGCCTGATCGGTTCCGGTTTTCCGAACCGCATTGAGTTCATCGACCGTCTCGCGCCCCACTTGCGCAAGCGGAAAGTATATATCGCGGGCGGGTTGTGGGATCAGCTGAAATCGTACCGGACGTTAAGGCATATGATTAACCTGCACGGCGTCCCCGTCCATGAGGCGATCCATTTTTATAACGGCGCGAAAATCGTCCTCAATCTGCACCGCACGCACGATTTGGGCGAATACGCGCAACGGGTGTCCATCATGTCGGTCAATCCCCGTACGTTCGAGATCAACGGCTGCGCATCGTTCCAGCTGACCGACGTTCGCGCCGATCTGGCGTCCCACTATGTTCCCGGATCATCGATTGAGACGTATTCTTCGGCGGAGGAATGCATCGAGAAAATCGATTATTACCTTCGCCATGACCGGGAGCGGCTTGACATCGCGCTGCGGGGATACGCCGAAACCCGCGCCCGCCATACGTACGAGCACCGGATCGAGGCGATCCTCCGCACGATATACGGCGCATGAAGAAAGGGATCGGGCCGGATAAGGGAGCCACGATGCGGGAAGCGGATGGAAGGTAGCGCATGTTGAAGGTGAAACGAATGCGGTGCGCAAACCGATGCGAATGAAGCGGCAAACCGAATCGGTGTAAAGCGTGTGCGGAAGAAGGTTGCTTCCGGAAGGTACAACGGAAGGGAGGGAAAGGAAAAGTGGCGTTACGTGCAGGAGTGAGAAGACAAATCGGAGCACGTCGAGCCCGCCGCGCGCGCGGCCGCGGGACAACGTCTTCCCGCGGGAGCCGGAGAAGAGGCTTGCGTCTGGTAAGGCAGCGGGCATACCGCCACGGTTGGGAGCAGGGGTACCGCCTGGGGAGATGCCGGGCGGTGATGAACAGCGTGGACATCTACGGACCGTTGCCCGTTTATCCCATCCGCGTCATGTATATCACTTCAGGGCTGGGAATGCCGTACGCACCGCTGGATCAGGTGATCGCGGACAACATACGGGACCAGGTCGCGGCGATGACCGTCGTTCGCCCTTACGACGACGTGGTGAGCGCGGCGAAGCAATTTCGTCCCGATGCCGTCATCGTGCTGGACGGAGTGCAGATGTTCAGGGCCGAAATGATGAGTGCGCTGAGAAGTCTGGGGATCCGCACCGCCGCGTGGTTCGTGGACGATCCGTACTACACGGACATGACGATGACGATGGCGTTCCACTATGACATCGTTTTTACGATCGAGCTCAGCTGTTACCGCTTGTATAAGGATATGGGACACAGGAACGTCCATTACTTGCCGCTTGGAGTGGAGCCGAAGCTGTTCCAGCCGATGCGCGTGGAACCGAAATATGAATCGGACATCTGCTTTATCGGAACGGCTTTTTGGAACAGGGCGCATTTCTTCGATGAAGTGATACCGCTTCTGCCAGGAAGAAAATTCCGCATCATCGGCATGTGGTGGGAGCGTATGAGACATTACCGCAAGCTGAAATCGGCGATTTGGCTGAATCAGTGGCTGCTTCCCGAGGAAACCGCGAAATATTACAACGGCGCGAAAATCGTTGTGAATTTGCACCGTTCCTCGGATGATATGACCTATAACCGGAACAGCCGCCATGTACCGGCGTTGTCCCTGAACCCGCGCACGTTCGAAATCGCCGCCTGCGGCGCGTTCCAGCTGTCGGATGTGCGGGAGGACATGCATCATTTTTTGCAGCCGGGCGTGGAAATTGAGACGTTTTCCAGTGTGCATGAATTCGTGGATAAAGTGAATCTATATTTGGCGAATGAAGAGGCGAGACAAAGGATTGCCCTGTCCGGTCTGAGACGGACGATGGCGGAGCATACGTTTCGCAGACGCATCGCCAATATGCTGAGAGTGATCGCTCAATCCTGAGCGGGAGGTGAACATATGGCGGATCGAAACAAGGAAACGTCACATAAACGGACTGCGTTCCACCAAACATGCGATAAGATCGTGGAGGCATTGGACGGCAGCCGCAAAGTGTTCTCGAATCTGGTCGACCTGTTTTCCGCCATTGCTTACCGGGACTTCACGAATGATTGGGCGCCGGATTTGGCCGAACGCTGCTTCCGGTTCAACAAGGCGCAGAAAAAGTTTCAGCATGATTTTCGCGAATGGGCCGATTCGATCACCGAGCGGGATCTCGAAATGGTGAGCCTTCTGTTCGGACTGAGAAGCGGTGCGGCACGCGGCTATGCGCAAGAGCAACCAGGCGAGGGAGGTGATCCGTATCGCGACTTTAAGAAGAAGGCGTCCGCGCAGGACCGTGAGAGCAAGGAGAGGCGGAAGTTTGAGGCTGTCAAGGGCAAGGCGGCGCGCGGGAACCGCAAATAGCGGGACGAGGGCGGTTGCGGGGAGAACGGGGCGGCGCTTCATGCTCGCGAGATACAGACGCCGCAGGGCGGGCCGCGGAATTCGGCGCGGCTCGGTACTTCGGGCGCGCCGGCGCAGGGGCACGAGAGCTGTGTCCCAGTACAACCGCGCGTATAACGAAGCCTATCAACAAGGATTTGCCGCCGGATACGCGCAGGGATTGGCAAGAGGGTTATAAGGCATGCCGGCCGCGCTTTTCCCGCATGCGGCCGGCTGAACCTGGTATCCGCTTTAATCCCGCAGTCTTATCTTTGCATGATGCCGTCCAAGCTTTGCCGCCGGGTGTTCTATCGGACAAGCCCAACCCCGGTTCACGGTCGCGAAGGACCGAGTGCGCCGTCATCGGAATATAGTCGGAAGGGAAATGCACGCGCCCGCACCAGCATGATCTCCGCCCGGCCCGTTCACCACCGGACGAGCAGGCCGCAGGCGACCAGTCCCGCTCCGAATCCGTACAGCAGGACGCGATGCCCCTGCCGGATACGACCGTCTCTAACGGCAGGTGCCAGAGCGAGCGGGATCGAGGCCGCGGAAGTGTTGCCGTACCGATCGACGCACGTCAACATGCGTTCCGCCGAAATCCGGCTCTTCTCGCAGATCGATTCGAGCATCCGCATGTTGGCGCCGTGCGGAATGAACCAATCAAGTTCCTGCTCGCTCAGACCGCATGATTGGAGCAAGGATGCAATTCCCGACGACACTTCCGTGACCGCCCATTTATAAACCTCTCTTCCGTTCTGCACCGTGTACCCCCCGCCTTTGAGCGGCTGTCCGTCCATCGTCTGAGACAGTCCGCTCCGATAGACATGAATGCCGCCTCCTCCGTCCGTGGTGAACCCGGACGCCAGAATAAACGGTTCATCGCGCTCGGCCGCTTCAACGATGACGGCTCCCGCTCCGTCTCCGAACAAAATGCATGTCGTCCGGTCCGTGTAATCGGTGATTTTCGACATTGTGTCGGCTCCGATGACGAGCGCCTTGCGGCGGGCGCCGGCTTCGACCAGCCCGATGGCCATGTACAGGCCGTAGGTGAAGCCCGCGCATGCGGCGCTCAGATCGAAAGCCGCAGCCGTGTGCGGAATGCCAAGAAGATGCTGCAATCGGGCAGCGGTGCTCGGGAATCCGTAATCCGGCGTCTGGGTGGCCACGATGATCAGATCGATGTCCGCCGGATCGACGTGATGATGGTTTGTCAGGTCGCGAAACGCGCCTACGCACAGATCGCTCGTGTACTCATCGTCGGCTGTGATTCTGCGTTCGCGAATGCCCGTTCTGCGCACGATCCATTCGTCGCTTGTGTCCACCATCTTTTCCAGGTCGTAATTGGTCAGCACCCGTTCCGGCACATAGGTGCCGACGGCCGTTATGCGGGCAAACGGCATGAAACATCACCTCGAAGTTTCGATTATTGTGATCAAATGATAATATCTTATATTAGTATTATATATTAGTACCTGATAATAATTTATGCTTTCCTGCGATCTTCGTCAATCCCCAAAATGGTCCCTTCATCTCCCAAACGCCTGCCGGAGATGACAACCGCGGCAAGTATCCAGAACGTTTCATGATCCTACAGCGTTTGGTGAAGTTCTATCGCGGCGCAAGAAGCATAGGATATAGTAAACGCTCGGCGCATCGTCATGCTCCGCAGACTTGCCGCCCCTCAATCGTTCGGGCGGTATTGTGCAAGTTTCTGCGTGCAGGCATAGAGGAAATTATTTTAGAATGAAAGGATTGAAAACCGATGGTGGATCTGGAACTGCTGGAAGAGCAAATGGAATTGGAAGACATGATCGGCTCGGTTGCGGAGTTGGAGGAAGACGGGATATGGATGGCGGATGATGAGGAAGAGGAAGAAGAGTTCGCGGACGACACGGACGATGATGACGAGGACGACGATTCGGATGATGAAGAAGAGGATTCGGATGACGATGACGAATCGGATGAGGACGATGAAGACAGATCCGCTGATGATGAGGATGACGACGAAGATGACGACGACGAAACGGAAGACGATGATCCGGATGACGAGGATGAGGATGATGAGGAGGACGATGGGGACAGATCGGCCGACGATGAGGATGACGAAGACGACGAGGACGACGACTCCGACGATGATGACGATGAACCGAATGTAGTCGGCAACGCCGCTGACGATGACGAAGATGACGACTTGGAAGATGAGGATGACTGAGAGTGTTTTCCAAACGCATGCGTAAAAACTGCTCATCTGTGAACAGCGCTATCCGAGGTTGGAACGCATCCGACTGTTTCGGGCCGCTTCACAGAGGAGCAGTTTTTTTGTTAGCCGTTCTGTCATCGTATATGATATTCTTAGAATAGTTTCGATAACTGTTGAACAGATAAGGATTGAGGAGGAGTAGAAATGGCGGGCAAAGCTTTTCATGACACTTATTTGGGAGAAGCGGCCGTTCGTCTGACATTCGGCTCGCATGAAGCGGTCGTTCTGCCGGGAATCGGCGCCAACCTGATTTCTTTCCGGGATACGGACAAGGGGTACACGTTCCTCAGAGAACCGGACTCGATCGAGGAATTGCGCACAAATCCAGGGGTGTACGGGATTCCCGTGCTGTTTCCGCCAAACCGCTACGAAGACGGCCGGTTCCCGTGGAACGGCAAAGAATATCAGTTTCCGGTCAATGAGCCGGCCACCGGCAACCATCTGCACGGCTTCCTGATGGATATCCCGTGGAGCGTGGAACATCTGAGCGCGGATGAACTGGAAAGCCGTGTTGTGCTGGCCGTGAAAATCGATGAAGGGCATCCGGTGTATCAATATTTGCCGCACCGTTTCACGATTCGTTTGCGCTATACGCTGGACGGGCTCGGATTGCAACAGCAAGTAACCGTACATAACGAAGGTTCCGAGCCGATGCCTTGTCTGCTGGCGTTCCACACCGCGATCAACGCGCCGTTCTCGAAGAGCAGCAGTCCTTCCGATTGCACGTTCAAACTGACGATCGGCAAGCGCTGGGAACTGAACGAACGGATGCTGCCGACGGGCAGATTCCAGGAACTGACGCCGGAAGAAGAGCAGATGAAAAAAGGCGGCGTATCGCCGTATTTTGCCGCGATGGACAATCATTATACGGCAGAACCGCAGGACGGACGCAACCGCATGGAATTGTACGACGCCCATGAAGATGTGACGCTCGTGTACGATGTCGGCACCGCTTTCAAGCAATGGATGGTATGGAACTGCAACCGTTCGGAACGTTTCTTCTGTCCGGAGCCGCAGGTGAATCTGGTGAACGCGCCGAAAGTGAATCTCCCCGCCGAGGAGATCGGCCTCATCGGTCTGAAACCCGGTGAAATTTTTGAGGAAACGAGCCGCATTTATCTCGTCAAAGGAAAACTGTAAACCTGTGCGGAAGCCGGCAAAGCCGCGCATGCGGAGCATACAGTCGGCAAGAAAAGTATAGAGCCGGAACGGAAAATTGCACTTATAAACTGCACCGTCAGGTGCAGTTTTTTGTCAGGGCATCTTTTGATTGATGTTTTGGACCGCGATCAGTTTGAGTATTCGCTGTCGGGTGATGCTGTTGCGTTTCGCTGTTGCCGATTCGGTTTTTCGGATGGATATCCGGAGCGCCGGACGGATCTTTGCCGGACCTGACGGCATCCGCATACGGACGAACCGAGCCACGGCGAACAAGGCCGGCCGAATCGCCTGTTTCGTATTTTCAGGCCGAGAATCGTTTCGCCGAGGCTCAGCTGATAGCGCGCCAATACCTTCAGTTCGTGAGCGATGCGCCGTTCATCGCTTCCTCCCGCGGCGTATGCGCCGGCGATCGTCTCCGCCATAGACGCCAGCGCCTTCTGGGATCGCGAGATGGCTTTCAGGATCTCGAGGCGGTATTCATGCTCCTGTTGCCTGATGTCCATGACGCTCACCTTACAGATTGAACAAGCCGTCGAGCGAAGATTCGGATGCCGATGAGGAATCCCCGCCGCTGTTCAGCGCCAGTTTCAGATGCCTGGCCAAGCCCGCTTCCACTTTGGTGATGCCGTCGATCACCTCGATCATCTGCTCGTGGATGCGAATGCCGTCTTTATATTGATGATCATGCGCCCGATACATCGATTTGTTGGCGTGAAGACGCGTCCATGTCGCCGCTTTGTCCAGTTCCCTTGCCTTCGCTTCGAGAATCGAAGCGATATGATGCTGAATGCCGGAATTGGCGGCCAATATGCGGATGCATGACTGTTCCTTCGACACGACCGATGCCCTCCTTGCTTATCCGATACGTTGTCCTTGAGGATTCGCCCGTAAGTTCCAAGCTGAACGATTTATTCTTCGTCCGATTGTCCGTGAAGCTGTTCCATGACCGGTTCGAGGCTGTCGGCCAACGCGGCTTCCAGTTCGCCCAGACTGTTCAGATACGCTGTTACGTTGCCTGCAAGCATCAAGGCATGGTTGAGAATGACGTCCTGTCCGCCGAACGTAAGATCGCGGTCGGGAAGTTCTCCGACCACATATTCGGCCGTATGCATCGAAATTTCTTTCGTTGATTTCAGGATGCGGGACAATTCCTCGTGGGCTTTGGCCACATGTTCCAACAACGCTTCCAGTTGCTTCTCCATCAACTCGTCACCCACAGTCCATTCACGTAGTCAATTTGGCTTCTATATACATATGATCGGGGCGGGCGCAAGGTTCAAAATAACGCCGCGCGGAAAAAACACACCGGGATCGTCCGGATTACCGCTTCTCACAACCGTCCGCCTTTTCGCCGTATCCGCAGAACTGCCAATCCCGCGAATCCTCGGACGCACTGCCGACCGAAAGCGGGAAACCTGATCAGTGAGAAACCGGTCCGGAAAATGGTATGATTTGCGCCGTCCTTATGCAAGCTATGGGTATATGGCATCAAGGGATGCCACGATCTGGGCAACCGGTGCAACAAACGATAACCATATGCTCTCTGGAGGCTTGCACGAATGAACAGGACGCGTAACGAAAGGAAAAGTTGGATGAAGAGCATCAGGCTGATCATCGGTTTGACCGCGGCAGCCGCCGTCATCATGCCGGCTGCGGGCTGCGGGCAATGGAATGCGAAGCGGGATGAGACGCCGTTGTCCGTCGATGATCGAAACTGGAAGCAATTCGGCGTGGACGATCCCCGCCTGGCAGATTGGACGGATATGCATGATAACGCGAGACTGGAAACGGCCAACGATCTGGAGCTAATCGTGGAGAAGCTGGACCGGGTGCAGGATGCCGTGGTCATCCGCACCGACCTGAACGCTTATGTCGGCGTGAAGCTGGCGGCCATGAATGCAGGGGAGGGCGACGAGATGTCGAGAGACATGCGCGCCAGAATCATCCTCGCGGTCAAATCGGCGGATACGATGTTGAAAAATGTTTATGTTTCTTCCCGTCCGGAGGTGTACAAGACGATCGCCGGTTATAACCGGAAACTGACGAACGGGGTACCGGGGCGAAGTCTCGTCCAATCGTTCAACACGCGCATGCGGCAACAGTTTCCGTTCAGCGAATTGGGGCAATGACGCTGCCCATTTTGTCTGCGCCACCGCACCATATGCAGTTACTCTTCATACTATAAATCTGACTGTATCCCTTAACCTTGTAACATATAAAAGCCCGGGCAAGGAGGGGTGACAATATTAATGAAGGGTAACGACCATAGGAACAAGATCTTAACGAATCGGGAGCGGGAAGTGTTTGAATTATTGGTGCAGGACAAGACGACGAAAGACATAGCTGAGCAACTGTTTATCAGCGAAAAAACGGTGCGTAACCACATTTCCAATGTCATGCAGAAGCTGAACGTCAAAGGTCGTTCGCAAGCGGTTGTCGAGCTGATCCGGCTCGGGGAGCTCAGCATCTGATTTCTTCATATGAAGATCTACATGAAAAACCTTCTTTTCGTATTGCTGTCGCGGCGGGCAATACGGGGGAAGGTTATTAATTTTGACGGATTTGCGCATGATTCATGATGACGGAAGGAGAGGAAATGCGTTTTTCGGGGAAGGTGACTTATCCGTCCGCAGCGAATACGTTAGAGATCGGCATCCGCAGGTTGGACATGAGGGCCCCCATTCGGCGCAGCGATCCAGGAGATCGGACCTTCGATTGCGGAGGGGGCGCAGGGAGCCCGAAACCACACGCTGGATTGCTCCATCAATGTTGAAGGAGTTGTGAAAATGACAGATCAACGTCAGGATGATGCGCATCAACATGCGAAGGATAAACGCGTATGGGATACATATGAACACGGGATCGTCCGCGTCAAAGTTCCGGTTCCATTTCCTTTGAAGTGGGTGAACGGTTACATTTTGATCGGCGAGAACGCGTGCACGATCATCGATCCCGGTTTGCATACGGGGAACGCGGAGATTGTCTGGCAGACCGTTTTGCGGGAGCTGCAGATCGAGCCGGGGAAGATCGAGAAGGTGGTGCTGACGCATCATCATCCGGACCATTACGGGATGGCCGGGTGGATGCAGGAACTGACCGGCTGTGAAGTGTACATGTCCCGCGAAGGTCACGAACTGGCGTTGCGCATGTGGGGCGAGGGCGAGACGATGACAGAAGCGTTGTGCGGATTGTTCGCCCGGCACGGATTGCCTGAAGATAAGCAGCGGGAGATGAGGGAGCATATGCGCGGATTCATCCCGCTCGTCTCTCCGCAGCCGAGCGTGCGCTATCTGGCGGAAGGCGATGTCTGGCAGGCCGGACCCTTGCGGTTTCGCACGGAAACGGTGTCCGGGCACGCCTATCGCCATCTTGTCTTTATCGAAGAGGAGAAACGGCTGATGTTTTGCGGCGATCATGTGTTGCCGCGCATCACGCCGAATATCAGCTTTTTGCCCGATGAAGACCCCGATCCGCTCGATTCTTTCCTCCAGGGGCTTGAAAAGCTGAGCCGCCATGATGCCGCGCTGGTCTTTCCCGGCCATCGCGATCCGTTCACCGACTTGCGCGGCCGCGCGTCGGCGCTCCGGCAGCATCATGAGGAGCGGCTTGAGGCGATGATGAAACGGCTGGACGAGCCTTCAACCGCCTATGAGGTGTGCAGGGCGGTCTTCGGAGATGAGTTGTCGATCCACCAGCTTCGGTTCGCGATGTCCGAGACGATCGCGCATCTCGTCTATCTACACCGCCGGGGAAAAGTCGGAATGGACGAAACCGGAAAGCTGATCCGGTTTGTCCGCGTTCGCGCAGGCTGAAAATTGACGCGTCACCGAACCGGGTACCGGGAATGGGCGATCCGGCTGCTGGCCGCGGCCGCGATCGCTCCGACGATATCGTCGAGGAACGTATGGATTTCGCCGTCGGTTTTGCTGTTCAGCCGCTTGAGGATGCCCGGTTTGATTTTATCGATATAGCCGAAGTTCGTCATGCCGATGCTGCCGTAAATGTTCGTGATGGACAAGGATAAAATTTCATCACAGCCGTACAACCCCTCGTCGTATTCGATAATCTCCTGCAGCGGACTCGCCAGTTTGCGCTCTTCCGCAAACACATCCAGCTGGATGCCCGTCAGAATGGCGTTTTGCACCTCCCTTTTGGCAAGCACCCGCTCCACGCTTCGGATGCAATCTTCCATGACAAGATCGTGTATGTAATCCCCCTGCAGAAGCATGACCAGTTCCGCAATATCCTCGACGCTCACACCGCGCTTTTGCAGCCACTCGTAGGCCGCATCCCTCGTTCGGTAATGTTCCACACTCCTTTTCATCGCCGCATCGCACTCCTTTTCTTCTAGGTCTGTCAGTTCGAAATGACTGGTTTTTTCTGTGCCTTCTTTGTCGTTTACGCTTTATACGACCCGTTTCGTTGTCCGAAATAATTCGGCAGTAATCTTTTTGTCTGAAGTCTTGTCCGCACTTCTGTGTCTTGAGTAAAAACCGGGTTCGTGTTGCGCACGGAGCCGGTTTGTCATCACCCGGTTAGTATGAGCATGAAGCGCCGTCTTCATCCGAACGGGACGCGTTCCTCCAGCCGTTTCCGTCTATGGTGAATGTCCGAAAAATGTTGGACGGCTCGGTTATAAAACAAGCGGGGGCTCGTATACATAGTAGTACAACATTACATGAGGAGGACATTCACATGAGAAAAAGAAGAAGACTGATCAAGCTATTGGCAGCAGGTCTCATCGCGTTTCTCCTGGCAGGCTGCGGTTCCGACAAGCCGTCCGACCCGCTTTCGATCGATCCGCCGCCCTTCACCGATCCGACGGGCGATGTGCTTGGCGCGCATTGGGACGCGCACGGCGATGACGCGTCGTCCGGGACGACGGCGCCGGTCACGCTCTATGTTAAAGATCAAAAAGGGCTCGTGGCGCCGGTGACGATGAAGATTCCGATGACGACGCCGGACATTGCGCAACGGGCATTGGAATATATGATTGAGGGAAGCACATCGAGCAAGCAGCTGCCGGACGGATTCATTCCGCTGATCCCGGAAGGCACCAGGGTGCTCGGGATGGACATCGTCGAAGCGGAAAAGCTCGCCATTGTCGATTTTTCCCCGGAATTCGCCGAATATGATGCGAAGGATGAGCGGCGCATCGTGGAAGCGATCACCTGGATGCTGACCGGTTTTCCGACGATCGACCGGGTGAAGCTGCGGATCAACGGCGAGCCGCTGCACGAAATGCCCGTCGCCGGTTTTCCGCTGCAGGAGCCGCTCACGCGCGAGATCGGCATTAATCTGGAGTCGGTCTCGGGGATGAATCTGGCTTCCGCCCTGCCCGTCACGTTGTATTTCAAGAGCGAAACTTCCGACGGCTTCGAGTATTTGGTTCCCGTGACGCGCATGATCGAGCGCCGCGCCGACAAAGCGGAAGCGGTGCTGCAGGAATTGATCGAAGGTCCGGAACTGCGGGGCCTGTACGCCGTTCTTTCTCCGGACGTGAAGGTGCTGGGTGTGTCGGCATCGGATGATCTGATCACGGTCGATTTTAACGATTATGTTCTGGACCCCGAATTCCGCATCCTTGAAGACTCGATGCAGTCGATTATTTTGACGCTGACGGAAAACGGTCTGGGCGAGCGAGTCCAGATCAAAGTGAACGGCAACGCCGAAGTGCTGTCGGGCAATCAACCTTTGACGCAGCCGGTATCCAGACCGGATCACATCAACCTTTACAACCTGTGACCGAACGTTCATACGACCTGCGATCTGCCGAAGGAAAGCGTCAGCTTGCAAGACATGAGCTGGCGCTTTCGATTTTTCCCGCAATGCCCAAGCGCGTTCCCTGCGTGTTTTGCCGCTTGTCCGGTTTCGGGATGGGATTGCGGACGCTCCGTGATTTTCCTGCGCGCCTTTGTTACAATAAGGAACGGTATGAGTTTTGAGACCGGCCGCGAGACCGAAACATTCGGCACCGAACGGCCTGTTCCGGCCGTTATTCGAATTTGTCGGATCTGGCGCAACAATCATGAGGAGGATAAGGTCATTGAGAAGCGATGGTAGAAAATATAATGAACTGCGAAAAGTTCGCATTACACCGCACTATATCAAACATGCCGAAGGTTCGGTGTTGATCGAGTTCGGCGATACCCGCGTCATCTGCACGGCGACGGTGGAAGACCGGGTGCCTCCTTTTATGAAGGGGGAGGGCAAAGGATGGGTCACCGCGGAATATTCGATGCTGCCGCGCGCGACGCAGACGCGCAACCAGCGCGAAGCGGCAAAAGGCAGACTCGGCGGACGGACGATGGAGATCCAGCGGCTGATCGGCAGGGCGCTTCGTTCTGTCGTTGATCTCAGCGCGCTCGGCGAGCGGACGATTACTCTCGACTGCGATGTCATTCAGGCGGACGGAGGAACCCGGACCACTTCCATTACGGGCGCTTTCGTTGCGCTCGTCCATGCGGTGAATTATATCGTGGAGACGCATAAACTGCCGGTGTTTCCGATCCGCGACTATCTCGCCTCGGTCAGCGTCGGCGTTCTGGACGGCCAGACGCTGCTCGATCTGAATTATGAAGAGGATTCTCAGATCAAAGTCGATATGAACGTCGTGATGACGGGTTCGGGTCAATTTGTCGAAATTCAAGGGACCGGAGAAGAAGCTCCCTTCTCCCGCGCCGAACTTGATGAAATGCTCAAGCTGGCAGAAGCCGGCATTCAGGAATTGATCGGGTTGCAAAAAGCGGTGCTCGGACCGCTGGCGGATAAGATCGGAGGCGGACAATCGTGACGAACGGCCGGGCGGAAATGAAGAAGCTGGTGGTTGCGACGAGAAACGCGGGGAAAAAGCGGGAATTTCAGCAGATGCTCGGACAGCTGGGGTATGAGGTGTTGAGCCTGGCGGACTATCCGGATATTCCGGACATTGAAGAAACGGGCGAGACGTTCGAGGAAAATGCGGAGATCAAAGCCCGCACGGCATCGGAATTCCTGGGCTTGCCGGTCATTGCGGACGATTCCGGTCTCAGCGTCGACCGGCTGGGCGGGGCTCCCGGCGTATATTCGGCGAGATATGCGGGCCATGACGCTTCGGATGAGGCGAATATCCGGAAACTGCTTGCTGAATTGAAAAAACTCGGCGATCCAGACGGACAGGCTCGCGAAGTGACGCTCGCATCCGGACGCGTCGTCAAATTGTTGAGTGACGCCGCATTCATCTGCACGATCGTGTACATCGATCCGCATGCCGCTTCCGGGAGCGGCCGGATCGTCGCCGAAGGCCGGGTTGAGGGATATGTGATCGATCAGCCGGCTGGAGAGGGCGGATTCGGCTATGACCCGGTTTTCTACGTTCCTCAGTACGGACGGACGATGGCGGAATTGTCCGGCGATGAGAAAAACGCCGTCAGCCATCGCGGAAAGGCGCTGAAGCAGTTAATGGAACAGCTTCGCGGACGCCTGTAAGGCCGTTCATCCAAATAGGCCCCCGATGCCGACCGCCCGGGAGAACCGGAAATCGCATTTCGACGAAACGCCGCATCTCGGAACATGCGGATATCTTGTTCGGATATCCGCCTGCCGGGATGCGGCTTTTTGATGAGCGGAAAAGCGCTTGGCTGCACAATATTTTGGTGTATATATGCTTTCGCGATCTGCCGTGGCCCCGGAGTCTCAGAAGATACCGCATTCCCGCTCCAGCGGACGGCGGACGGACCTGCAAACGGCGGGCGACACAAATGAGCTTTGTTCAGCGGACCAATGCGCTTGAGGCTCAGGATTTGCGGGCTATTTGACGGTGACCCGGTACGTCCGCAGCCAGTAATCCACCTGGCACAAATAGGCGAAAAGCTGCGGCATGTTCATCAGCTGGCCGAACCACGGGATATTGAACCGCTCCTCATCCGATCCGGCGATGGCAAGCAGCTTTTCTTTGTTGACATACCGGAGAAGCGGCGACGCGGAGTCGTTCAGGATGTCGAGCAGCCATTGCTTGGCGGCAGCCAGATAGCTCGGGTTGTACGTTTTGGGATACGGCGATTTTTTGCGGTACAGCACTTCGTCGGGAAGCACGCCGTGAAGGGCGCGCCGCAAAATGCCTTTTTCCCGTTCGCCGGCCGTCTTGATCTCCCACGGCACGTTCCATACGTATTCCACAAGCCGGTGATCGCAATATGGCACCCGCACCTCGAGTCCGACCGCCATGCTCATCCGGTCTTTCCGGTCCAGAAGAGTCGGCATGAAGCGCGTAATGTTGAGATAGGACATCTCGCGCATGCGCCGCTTCAGCGGATCGCGCTTTTCTTCGTCGAGCAAGGGGACTTCGTCCAGCGCTTCCCGATACCGTTCCTGCACGTATTCGGCCGGTTTGATCCAGTCGGCGAATTCCGGATCGAGGATGTCGATGCGCGAAGCCAGATGCAGCGACCACGGGAACGTATCCGCCTTCAGCGCGTCTTCCCGGTGAAACCAGGGATATCCTCCGAACACTTCATCGGCCGCTTCGCCGGACAATGCGACGGTGGCGTCCTTCTTGATCTCCCTGCAGAACAGGTAAAGCGATCCGTCGATATCCGCCATTCCCGGCGTGTCCCGCGCCGTCACGACGACGCGCAGCGATTCGATCAGCTCCGGCGTATCGATCACGACCTCCTTGTGCGCCGTGCCGAGATGTTCCGTCATCCGTTTGATCCATGGGGCATCGGGATTCGGCGTGAACGCCGTGGAGGTGAAATGTTTGTCATTATCGCGGTAGTCCACCGAGAAGGTGCGCAAGACGCCCAGATTGTTCCGGTTATAATATTCGGCGGCGATCGCCGTCAGGGCGCTGGAGTCGAGACCGCCGGACAGAAGCGTGCAGACCGGCACGTCGGATACGAGCTGTCTGTGCACGGTGTCGATCAGCGTCTCGCGAATCCGCTCGGCGGTCGTCTCCACGTCGTCGTTATGTTCGCGGGCTTCCAGCCGCCAGTAAGTGCGGGTCCGGAAGCCGTCGGGAGAGAAGTGCAGGATCGTACCGGGCCTCAGTTCCCGAATTTGCTTGTAAATGCCGTGGCCCGGAGTGCGGGCGGGGCCGAGGGCGAATATTTCGGCCATTCCGTCCGCGCCCACTTCGGGTTGCACGTAAGGATGGATGAGCAGCGTCTTCGGTTCGGAGGCGAACAGCAGCGCATCATCGCGGATCGTGTAAAACAGAGGCTTCACGCCCAGGCGGTCGCGCGCCATGAAGAGTTCCTGCCTGCGGTCATCCCAGACCGCGAAGGCAAAGATGCCGTTCAGTTTGTCCACGCAGGCCGCGCCCCATTCGATATAGGCGACGAGCAGCACCTCCGTATCGCAGTTTGTCCGAAACGCATAACCTCTGTTCATCAGGTCTTTCCGCAGTTCGGACGTGTTGTACAGCTCGCCGTTATAGACGATCACATATACGGCTCCGCTTTCCTCGCGGACCATCGGTTGCGCGCCGTTGGCCGGATCGATCACGCTCAGTCTGCGGTGGCCGAGCGCGCAATGTTTCGTCGCCCAGGTGCCGCTTGCGTCCGGGCCGCGCGGTGCCAATGTATCCGTCATCGCTTCCAAAACGGAGGGGAAATGTGTCAGATCTTTCTTCCATTCCACCCATCCCGTAATTCCACACATGAACATTCCTCCAATCGTTTCGTACGGCTCTCCGATGCCATGTTCGTCTATCTGACAAAGCAGTCATCTTACAACCCTAACGTATGCTCGAACCGTTCACATCATGTCTGTCCTGCCGGAAGGCGGGGAGCGGGGGCGCCATCAAATTTGGAACAAATCCGCAAGAATAAGTGATTGATTTCTTTCAAAGTCTGTGCTATTATAATCGATGTTTCTGTGATGTCCCAGTAGCTCAGTTGGATAGAGCATGCGCCTTCTAAGCGTACGGTCGGGGGTTCGAATCCCTCCTGGGACGCTTTTTTTGTTGGAACAATCGAACGGCGTCGCACAGTTTTGAGCGGATCGGCCGGCGCGATACATCCCGAAAAACCTTGGTCGTCCGACTGTCAAGGTGGTTCGGGATTTTTGCTATGGTTTGCTCCGTATTTTCGGGAGGAATGTCTGTTTTCAAGGGTGCGGCCGGTCTATCGCCGCTCTCGACCAAATAAGGTTGATTTCCGTCCATCGGTCTGATACACTCACGGCTATGGATATTGTATCCGTACCCTCGCGTTTGCCGAATACGCTACATATCATATAAAGGTTCAGAAGATTCATGACATGTTGAAAGCTTCATCAAACAAAAAGGCTGTATCAATCAGCCGGATTACATAAGCGACGCACACAGGTGGTGAGAGCGAAGATGAACGACCATCGCGCCGGAAATGACGGCGAACACGCGGCGGGAGATATTTTTCTGTTGCCGAAGACGGTGGATTATTATCAATTTCAGATCACCGAACTGCTCGAACGGGAACGGTTCGGCGAAGTGAAGGCGCTTCTCCGCTTTCTCCTGGATTGCCGCACGTCGGAATCGGATGCGCTGGAAGAATGGCGCACGCTGCTCGATTGGCTGGAGCGGGAGTATCCGGACAGCGGCGACCTCGAGGAAGAAGAGTCGGAAAGCGACATGCTGCGGAGAATGTTGCTTGCCAAGGCGGAAGCCGACGAGAAGTTCGTGGAACATCTGCTCGATCTCGTTCAGCATTCGCCGGGCGTGGATGAAAAGCTGATGGCGATTGAGCAGCTCACCTATCTCGATCACCCGCAGATCAACGATACGCTGATCCGTTGGCTGGAACAGGCGGATATTCCGTCGACGCTCCAATTTACGGTGCTGCAGGCGCTGAAAAAACGCGGCGTGACGGGCGAAGTGGCCATCCTGTACGAGGGAGCGCCGCTTTACGTGCGGGTGGAGGAAACGCCGGACGGGTTGGAAGCATTCCCGCAGAAGATGCAAAAAGTGCTTGCGCGCGTCAAAGAGGTGAGCGAGTCGGTCTTTCCGTCCTTGTATTATTTCGCCGAGCCGTTCTGGTTGGAATGGCTTTACGGCATTTACGGCACGGAACGGTACGAGTACCTTCTGAAAGAGGATTTTGACCCGAACGTATGGGCTGCGGCGGTTCATTTTCTGGTTTCGGACAGGATGCTGGGCGGCGCCAACCGCGATGAGATCCTGGAATGGTACGGCCTGCCCGAAACGCAGTGGAAATCGTTTGAAAAGGCCGTGCACACGATCGACAGCTGGAGCGCCGCGGACGAGCCGTGAACGGCGCGCGAACCAGCGAGATATTTGTTGAATTCACTAGGTTTTGTGATATAATGTAATGGTTATACTGGCATATGACCGATTACGGTACGGAAAAGTTGTTGGAGGGGAAGGCATAAAATGAACGTCAGTTGGGAAAAAATAGAGAAGAACCGCGGTGTATTGACCGTAGAGGTGGAAAGTGAGAAATTCGACGAAGCGCTGGACAAAGCGTTCCGAAAAGTCGTCAAAAAAGTAAACGTTCCGGGCTTCCGCAAAGGGAAAGTGCCGAGAAATATCTTTGAAAAACGCTTCGGCGTGGAAAGCCTCTATCAGGACGCGGTGGACATCCTGCTGCCGGAAGTGTACGCGGAAGCGGTCAAACAATCGGGCATTACGCCTGTGGACAGACCGGAGATCGACATCGTGCAGATCGAAAAAGGACAACCGTTCAAGTTTACGGCAACGGTCGACGTGAAGCCGGAAGTCGAGCTTGGCGAGTACAAGGGCATCGAAGTGGAGGACAAGGCGGTCACCGTCACGGAAGAAGACGTTCAGGCGGAATTGAACAAAATGCGTGAGCGTCATGCCGAACTTGTCGTTCTCGAAGAGGGCGAAGAAGCGAAAGAAGGCGACATCGCACTGATCGACTTCGAAGGGTTCAAAGACGGCGTCGCGTTTGAAGGCGGCACGGGCAAAAACTATTCACTCGTGCTCGGTTCGAAAACGTTCATCCCGGGATTCGAAGAACAAGTGATCGGCATGAAGAAGGGCGAGGAAAAAGAACTGAACCTCACGTTCCCGGAAGATTACCACAACAAAGATCTTGCCGGTCAAGCCGTCGTGTTCGAAGTGAAAGTGAACGACATCAAGCGCAAGGTGCTGCCTGAGCTTGACGATGAATTCGCGAAGGACGTCAGCGAGTTCGACACGCTGGAAGAACTGAAGAAGGACATCGAGGCAACGCTCCTGAAGCGCAGGGAAGAAGAGAAGAAGCAGCAAATCGAGCGGACCGTCATCGAGAAAGCGGCGGAGAGCGCCAAGGTGGATATTCCTCAGGGCATGATCCGCACGGAAGTGGACAACCTTCTTCGCGACTTCGAAATGCGCCTGCGCCAGCAAGGTTTGACGCTGGAACTGTACACCCAGTTCACGGGTCAAACGGAAGAAAGCCTGCGCGAACAAATGAAGCCGGATGCCGAGAAACGCGTAAGAAACGCGCTCGTGCTCGAGGCGATCGCGAAGGCGGAAAACCTCACGGTCAGCGACGAGGAATTCGAAGAAGAACTGCAACGTCTGGCGGATATGTATCAACGTCCGGTCGAAGAGCTGCGGACGATCTTCTCCGTGAACGGGTATCTTGACGACATCCGGACCGATCTGCTCACGCGCAAGAGCGTTCAGTTCCTTGTCGAGAACTGCAAAAAGGTGAACGAAGTCGCTTAATGACCGACTGATGTCGAAATCGACAGGTCAAAATCATATAGCACGGTGAGAGGAAGGCACGTATGGCATCATCCGCGGCGTGCCTTCTTTGCACCGCCAAAGGCAAACAAGGCGGGCGGATTCGCCGGCCGCGCATCGTACATAGACCGTACATAGTACATAGGATGATTTTTTACAACATATACTTTGAAACATATACATAGGAAATACATACACAGAAAAAACATAAACCAAGCGCGGAAGCGATCCGGATGACGGGTTGAATTTTGGACGCAACTCCACCATGACAGTTATTTGAGTTAATGTTACAATATAAGGCGATACTAAGTTGGAAATAAGGGCCGAAAGAAGCCGAAAGAAAGGGTTGAGAACGAATGAATTTGATTCCTATTGTAGTGGAACAGACGAACCGCGGCGAACGCTCTTACGATATATATTCCCGTCTGTTGAAGGACAGGATCATCTTTTTGGGAAGTCCGATCGACGATGAGGTCGCCAACGTCGTGATCGCTCAGCTCCTGTTCCTCGCGGCGGAAGACCCTGATAAGGACATCCATATGTACATCAATTCGCCGGGCGGATCCGTCACCGCCGGGTTTGGGATTTTGGATACAATGAATTACATCAAGCCTGATGTCTCAACCATTTGCGTCGGGTTTGCTGCCAGCATGGCGTCCATTCTGTTAACATCCGGGGCAAAGGGCAAACGGTACGCGCTGCCCAATGCCGAAGTGATGATTCATCAGCCGCTCGGCGGCGTCAGGGGTCAAGCCTCGGACATCAAGATTCATGCGGATTGGATTTTGAAGACGAAACACAAGGTCATCGATTTGTATGTGAAGCAAACCGGACAGCCGTATGAAAGAATCGAGCGGGATATGGATCGCGATTTCTTCATGACAGCCGAAGAAGCCAAAGCGTACGGCCTGATCGACGAAGTGATAACCAGACGCGATCTGGAACAATTGAAGGGGTGAGCGAATGTTTAAGTTCAATGATGAGAAAGGACAGCTAAAGTGTTCCTTCTGCGGTAAATCCCAGGATCAAGTGCGCAAACTGGTCGCTGGCCCTGGTGTCTATATTTGCGACGAATGTATCGAACTTTGCACGGAGATCGTGGAAGAGGAACTGGGCGGAGAAGAGGAATTCGACCTGAAGGAAGTTCCGAAGCCGAAGGAAATCTGCGCGATCCTCGACCAATATGTGATCGGGCAGGAACAGGCGAAGAAATCGCTCTCCGTCGCGGTCTACAATCACTATAAACGCATCAATACCAAGGGCAAAAACGATGATGTGGAGTTGCAGAAGAGCAACATCTGCCTGATCGGCCCGACCGGAAGCGGGAAGACGCTGCTCGCGCAGACATTGGCCCGCATCCTGAATGTGCCGTTCGCCATCGCCGACGCGACTTCCCTGACCGAAGCCGGTTACGTCGGTGAGGACGTCGAAAACATTTTGCTCAAGCTGATTCAGGCGGCGGACTACGATGTGGAGAAAGCCGAACGCGGCATCATCTACATCGATGAGATCGATAAAATCGCGCGCAAATCGGAGAACCCGTCGATTACGCGGGACGTGTCCGGCGAAGGCGTGCAGCAGGCGCTGCTGAAAATTCTCGAAGGCACGATCGCATCCGTTCCTCCGCAAGGCGGACGCAAACATCCGCATCAGGAGTTCATCCAGATCGACACGACGAATATTTTGTTCATCTGCGGCGGCGCGTTCGACGGGCTCGAGCAGATCATCAAGCGCCGGATCGGCAAGAAGGTCATCGGTTTCAACAGCGAAGCGATGTCGGGCGATCTGAAGCCGGGCGAATATTTGAAGATGGTGTTGCCGGAAGATCTGCTCAAGTACGGACTCATTCCGGAGTTCGTCGGCCGCATGCCGGTCATCTCGACGCTGGAGCCGCTCGACGAAGAAGCGCTCGTGCGCATCCTGAAAGAGCCGAAAAACGCGCTCGTCAAGCAGTATCAGAAGCTGCTTGAGATGGACAACGTGGAGCTGGAATTTGAAGACGCCGCGCTTGAAGCGATCGCGAAAGAAGCGATCAAGCGCAACACGGGGGCGCGCGGTTTGCGGGCGATCATCGAAAGCATCATGCTCGACGTGATGTTCGATGTGCCGTCGCGCAACGATGTGCAGAAATGCGTCATCACCGAGAAGGTCGTAAGAGAGAAGCTTCCGCCGGTCTTGACTTACAAAGAAGGCGGCTCGCGCGGCAAGAAGAAAGAAGAAAGCGCCTGATCGAGCGCTTGATGAACCGAAAAGGAAAAACCATAGATGAAGCGGATTATCCATCGTTCAGGCTTTTCGGCCGGGCGATGGATATTTCGCATGAAGGACGAAAGTTTCGTTTGAAGCGAAGGCAGAGGAAAGGCAGCGGCCGTAAAGCGCAACTGCCATACGCAACGCAATAGCCATAAGTATCCGGAACTGCGGGCCGACGCCGAATCGAAGAGAGGCAAAGGCTGAATCGGCCGCGCCCGCGTCGGAGATGTGCAGCGGAAGATCGGCAAAGGCAGTTCCAATGGGGAGTGAGAATATGTATCATCGCAAAGATACCGTTCCGGTGAAGGTGGGGAACCTGACGATCGGCGGCAGTGATGAAGTGATCATCCAGAGCATGTGCACGACGAAAACGGCGAATGTCGAAGCGACGGTGGCGGAAATTCACAGGCTGGAAGAAGCGGGATGCCAGCTTGTGCGCGTCACGGTCAACAATGAAGAGGCGGCCGCGGCGATCAAGGAGATCAAGAAGCGCATTCATATTCCGCTTGTGGCGGATATCCACTTCAACTACAAACTGGCGCTGATGGCGATTGAGAACGGCATCGACAAGGTGCGCATCAATCCCGGCAACATCGGCAGGCGCGACAAGGTGGAAGCCGTCGTGAAAGCGTGCAAGGAGCGCGGCATTCCGATCCGGATCGGCGTAAACGCTGGATCGCTGGAACATCATCTGCTTGAGAAATACGGTTATCCGACCGCCGAAGCGATGGTGGAGAGCGCGCTGCATCATATCGCCATTCTTGAAGACCTCGATTTTCACGATATCATCGTTTCGCTGAAAGCGTCCAACGTTCCGATGGCGATCGAAGCCTACACGCTGGCCGCCGAGAAATTCCGTTATCCATTGCATCTCGGGATCACGGAAGCGGGCACGCTGTTCTCCGGCACGGTGAAGAGCGCGGCGGGATTGGGCGCGCTGCTCGCGCGCGGTCTGGGGAACACGATCCGCATCAGCCTCAGCGCCGATCCCGTCGAGGAAGTGAAGGTGGCGCGCGAACTGCTGAAGGCTTTCGGCCTTATTTCCAACGCGGCGACCTTGATCTCCTGTCCGACATGCGGACGGCTTGACATCGATCTGTTCAAGATCGCCAATGAAGTGGAAGAATATATCTCGAAAATCAAGGCGCCGATCAAGGTATCGGTGCTTGGCTGCGCGGTGAACGGACCGGGTGAGGCGCGCGAGGCGGACATTGGCATCGCGGGGGGCCGCGGGGAAGGATTGCTGTTCCGCCACGGGGAGATGATCCGTAAAGTTCCGGAAGACCGTCTGGTGGACGAGCTGAAGAAGGAGATCGACGCGATCGTCGCCGAATATGAACGAACCGGCGTCATCCCCGGGCGCAGGCATTAATCCGCCTTCTGCAACGCCATTGTCTTCGGCGCGCGGCGGAGATCGGCCGCGCACATGACCTTCTATGGATATGCGCTGCCGATGTGCATGCCTGACGTTCGCGCATGATCTGCGAGCAAGGGACTAACATCCCGTCTTGCCGAATTAAAGTACAACGCCATAAGCGAAGAACGGCCTGCCCTCTTGAGGGCGGCTGTTTTTTTTTGCTAAATGCCGATTGTTATTCGTTTTCTTAGCGTTTCGCCGTCCTGGAGGAACCTCACAAAAATCCCCCTGGTTCGGACTATCCGCCGGAAGAAAGGGCAATACTACCAACTATAAGCGATAAGCGCGATGAAACTTTGCGGCAGAGGCCGGAACGGCGGTCACCGGCGCGTGCGCATCGCTGCGGTGATTCGTGCGGCCGATCGTTGCAAACGTCAGACTTCAATCGGAAGAGCCTCGGGAGCGGACGGAGACGGACGTCTCCGAGACGTGTGTAAACGGATGAAAAACGGATAAAGACGGGAGAAGACCGATGAAGTCGGGTAAACGGCGCGCCGCGTGATGCGAAACGGACGGCGGCGGACTCCGGCGGTTACCATCGGACGAAGGTTGGCTGGATGGTCATCGAGATCATTGCGGCTGAAGGAGGTATTCGAGGGATGGATATTACGTTGATTTTGTTGCTTATTCAACTGTTTTTCGGTATCGTTATCGGTCTATATTTCTGGAATTTGCTGCGCAACCAACGGACGAACCGGACGGCGATCGACCGCGAATCGCGCAAGGAGATGGAGCGGCTGAACAAGATGCGGTCGATTCAGCTGACGAAGCCGCTGGCGGAGAAGACGAGGCCGACTTCGCTTGACGACATCGTCGGCCAGAAGGAAGGTCTCCGCGCGCTGAAAGCGGCGCTTTGCGGGCCGAATCCGCAACATGTGATCATCTACGGCCCGCCGGGAGTGGGCAAGACCGCCGCGGCCCGCGTCGTGCTTGAAGAGGCGAAGCGTTCCCCGCGGTCGCCGTTCCAGAAAGACGCGAAGTTCGTCGAGGTGGATGCGACGACGGTGAGGTTCGATGAGCGGGGCATCGCCGACCCGTTGATCGGATCCGTGCACGACCCGATCTACCAGGGAGCGGGCGCGATGGGCGTGGCGGGCATACCGCAGCCGAAGCCCGGCGCCGTATCCAAGGCGCACGGCGGCGTTTTGTTCATCGATGAAATCGGTGAATTGCATCCGGTGCAAATGAATAAATTATTGAAAGTGCTCGAAGATCGCAAAGTGTTTCTGGAGAGCGCCTACTACAATTCGGAAGATCAAAATATCCCGCGCCATATTCACGACATCTTTCAAAACGGTCTGCCGGCCGATTTTCGTCTCGTCGGCGCCACGACGCGCACGCCGGAGGAAATACCGCCCGCGATCCGGTCGCGTTGCATGGAGATCTTCTTCCGTCCGCTGACGGCGGATGAGATAGGGGAAATCGCGCTGAAGGCGTTCGACAAAATCGGTTTCCCGCCCAATCCGGACGCGATCAATGTCGTGAAACGGTATGCCAAGAACGGGCGCGAAGCGGTGAATATCGTGCAGCTCGCAGGCGGAATCGCCATGACGGAAAACCGTTCGGAGATCACGCAGGCCGACGTGGAATGGGTCGTCCACTGCAGCCAGATCTCGCCGCGTCTGGACAAGAAGATTCATTCGTCGCCGCGCGTCGGTCTCATCAACGGTCTGGCCGTCTACGGCCCGAATCTCGGTGCGCTGCTGGAGATTGAGGTGACGGCGATTCCTGCGCCGGACGGACAGGGCAAGGTGAACCTGACGGGCATCGTGGATGAAGAAGAAATGGGAGGAGGGGCGCGCACGATTCGCCGCAAGAGCATGGCGAAAAGCTCGGTGGAAAATGTGCTCACCGTTCTTCGCCGGTTGGGGCTGAAACCGCAAAACTACGATCTGCACATCAATTTCCCCGGCGGCGCTCCGATCGACGGGCCGTCCGCCGGCATCGCGCTGGCCACCGCGATCGCGTCGGCCATCTTGAACATTCCGGTCGACAATGAGCTTGCGATGACCGGTGAAGTGAGCATTCACGGCAAGGTGAAGCCTGTCGGAGGCATCGTGGCGAAAGTGGAGGCCGCCTGCCAGGCGGGGGCGAAGACCGTCATCATCCCGAAGGAGAACTGGCAGGAACTGTTCGGGCAATATGAATCGATCACGGTGCGTCCTGTCGAGACGATCGAGGAAGTGCTTCACATGACGCTCGGGTTCTGTCCGCCTGCGGAAGCGCCTCACGTGCCCGCCGCAGCGGCCGGCGATCTGACGATCTCTCCGGTGATGCCGCTGCTTCACAACCGGCAGGATTGAGTGTGCGCGGGGGAGTTGGTGTTTTGCAACCCGTTTTGATAGAATATTGAATACATGACATCACGCCGTACCGATCAAGGCATCACCCGGAGCAGGTTCGTATGGAGAGGCTGACATGGAGGTGCAGGAGGATGGGACTGTTGAAAAGCAAGGAGAGGCGGTTGCCTCTGTTGCCGCTGAGGGGATTGTTGGTCTATCCAACGATGGTTCTTCATCTGGATGTAGGAAGAGAACGCTCCGTCAAAGCTTTGGAAAAAGCGATGGTGGATGAAAATTTGATCTTGCTCTGTTCCCAATCTGAAGTGAACATTGAAGAACCGAAACCGGAAGACATATACCGGGTCGGGACGATCTCGAAAGTGCGGCAGATGCTGAAGCTGCCGAACGGCACGATCCGCGTGCTCGTCGAAGGGATCGTCCGGGCGAAAATCGTAAGCTACATCGACAATCAGGACTTCTATGAAGTGTACGTGCAGGAAATGCCGGAGACGCAGGCGAACGATCCCGAAGTGGATGCGCTCATGCGCTCCGTTTTGAAGCAGTTCGAAAATTACATCAGCTTGTCCAAGAAAATTACGCCGGAAACGTTCGCCGCAGTGTCGGACATCGACGAGCCGGGGCGTCTCGCCGACGTCATCTGCAGCCATCTGCCGCTCAAGTTGAAAGACAAACAGATGATCCTGGAAACCGTCGACGTGCGCGACCGCCTGGAGAACCTTCTGATGCTGCTGAACAACGAGCAGGAAGTGCTGGAACTGGAGCGCAAGATCGGGCAGCGCGTCAAGAAACAGATGGAGAAGACGCAAAAAGAATATTACTTGCGCGAGCAGATGAAGGCGATCCAGAAAGAACTGGGCGAAAAAGAAGGGCGCGGCAACGAGATCGAGGAGCTGCGCAATCAGCTGAAGGAAGCGGGCTTGCCGGAGAAAGTGCACGAGAAAGTCGAGAAGGAGATCGATCGCCTCGAGAAAATGCCGAGCGCGTCCGCGGAAAGCGGCGTCATCCGCAATTATATCGACTGGTTGTTAAGTTTGCCTTGGAACAAATCGACCGAAGACGATCTCGACCTGAAGAAAGCCGAAGAGGTGCTGAACGAAGATCATTACGGATTGGAAAAGCCGAAGGAGCGGGTGCTCGAATATTTGGCCGTGCAGAAACTGGCGAAGAAGCTCAAAGGCCCGATCCTTTGCCTCGTCGGTCCTCCCGGCGTCGGCAAGACATCGATCGCCCGCTCGATCGCGCGTTCCCTGAACCGCAATTTCGTCCGCATATCGCTCGGCGGCGTGCGCGATGAGGCGGAAATCCGCGGGCACCGGAGAACCTACGTCGGCGCGATGCCCGGCCGCATCATTCAGGCGCTGAAAAACGCCGGAAGCAACAACCCGGTGCTGCTGCTCGACGAGATCGACAAGATGTCGATGGATTTCCGCGGGGACCCGGCGGCGGCGCTTCTGGAAGTGCTCGATCCCGAGCAGAACAACGCGTTCAGCGATCACTACATCGAGGTGCCGTTCGATCTGTCGAAGGTGATGTTCATAACGACGGCGAACGCCGTGCACAACATTCCCCGGCCGCTGCTGGACCGGATGGAGGTCTTATATATACCGGGCTATACGGAGTTTGAGAAATTGCAGATCGCGATGCGCTATCTCGTGCCGAAGCAGAAGAAGGAACACGGGCTGGAGGACGACCGGCTGTCCATCGACGAAAGCAGCGTGCTGAAGATCATCCGCGAATATACGCGGGAATCCGGCGTGCGCAATCTTGAGCAGCAAATCGCGACGATCTGCCGCAAAGCCGCCAAACAGATCGTCATGGGCGAAGCGGAGCGCTTGGAGGTGACAAGCGGCAAGCTGCAAGAACTGCTCGGTCCGGTGAAATACCGTTACGGGCTGGCGGAAGAACAGGATCAGGTCGGCGCCGTGACCGGACTCGCCTGGACGGAGGTCGGCGGCGATACGCTCGTCATCGAAGTGATGATCGTACCGGGCAAGGGCAATCTGACGCTGACGGGCAAGCTGGGCGACGTGATGAAGGAATCGGCGCAGGCGGCGTTCAGCTATACGCGATCGAGAGCGAAACAGCTGAATATCGATCCCGATTTTTATGAGAAGTACGATGTGCACATTCATATCCCGGAAGGGGCGATTCCGAAGGACGGCCCGTCCGCGGGCATCACGATCGCCACCGCGCTCATTTCGGCGCTGACGAACATTCCGGTGCGGCGGGATGTGGCGATGACGGGAGAGATTACGCTGCGCGGCCGCGTGCTGCCGATCGGGGGATTGAAGGAGAAGTCGCTCGCCGCTCATCGCGCTGGCATCAAAAAGGTGCTGCTGCCGAAAGATAATGAAAAAGATATGCAGGAGATTCCGGAAAGCGTGCGGCATGATATGGAGTTCATCACGGTATCTCATATGGACGAAGTGTTGATGCATGCGCTCGCCGAACGGCCCGCTGCGCTGGAAAGTGTGGAAGCGAAATGAAGATCACGCAGGCGGAATTTGTGACCAGCGCGGCGAAGAAAAATCAGTGGCCGGACGACGCCCTGCCCGAGATTGCGTTGGCCGGCCGCTCCAACGTCGGCAAATCGTCGCTGATCAACAGGATGATCAACCGCAAAAATCTTGCCCGCACGAGCTCCGTTCCGGGCAAGACGCAGACCCTGAACTTTTACCGGGTCAACAACATGCTTTATTTCGTCGACCTGCCGGGCTACGGGTTCGCCAAGGTGTCGAAGGCGCAGCAAACCGCATGGGCGAAGATGATCGAGAGCTATCTGCTCGGCAGAGAGCATCTGAAACTGGTGCTGCATCTCATCGACGCCAGACACCCGCCGACATCCGGCGACCATACGATGTTCGAATGGCTGCGGCATTTCGGCATTGCTTCCGTCGTCGTGGCGACGAAGGCGGACAAGTTGCCGAAAACGCATCTGCCGCGCCATCTGAAAACGATCAGGCAGGAGTTGGGTTTGACGGGCGAAACGCCGCTGATCGCATTCTCCGCGGAGACGGGATTGGGACGAGAAGAACTGTGGTCGATCATTCAGGAAAGTGCGGATTTGGTGCAAAAGTTCGAACACTTCGATTCTAATCAAGAGCATTCTTCCTGATTTTTCTGTAAAATCGCTTAATAAAGCCGATATTCCACGTATTTTGCAGAAAAATCGAGATCTTGCGGCAAGCGCACGGAGCGGAAACTGTAGTATACTTAAATTGAACATATGGCCTCATGCTCTGTTGCTGTGTGTTTAGACAATAGAATCGAGGGATATTTATGGCTAAGCGGTTAGCGACAGTATATGTCAAAACCCATATCCGCTTGACGGAAGCCGAAATGATGCAATTTGTTGATTTGTTTAAGGCGTATGATATTCACATCCAGGTCAGAGTGTACGATAACGGCAACCACGAAGTCGTTATGGAAAACGGCAAAGGGCCGGATGTGACGCTGAACTTCGAACTGCAGCATGGCGCGTACGTGTTCGAAGGAAGCCTCTGCTTCTACGAACCGGCGCCCGACAACGCGATGCGCAAAGCGATCGCCGCCTTCAAAGGGACGGCGGTGGCGCAGCGCCATTACAGGAATTTCATGATCGAGTATTGCTATGAGCGCGGACGCGTCGTGTCGATCATCGAACGGCGATTCGACGGAACGGAACAGGTCGTGTACCGGTACCGCAACTCGTTCCTTCATCTGCAGGAATTGTATGAACGGACGGATATCGAGGCGGACATCGCCCGGACGAAAGAGGAGATCAACCGGTTGCTCGACTTGCGCAGGCAGGCTGATCCCGGACATATAGCTGAATTGGACGCGAAGCTCACCGAGCTTTCGCACCGTTTGTTCGTCCTGGAAGCGTGACGGCGAACGCTTCACGAATGACGGCAAAACGGCCGCACGGAACCCGTTTGCGAACGGGCCGCGCGGCTTTTTTCATCCTGTCGATCCGAAATTGGGTGATTGGAAAAAAAACTGTTGCATTTGTGCGCAATAGATGTTATTTTTATTTTCGTTGACAATTAGGAACCAGGATTCACTCAGGACAATGATGTTGCGAGAGATTATTCCCTCGAGAAGTGAATGACGTAGGTCCTAGCGGATGAAATTTTGCGACATTTTATTCCTAGGAAGGGGGAACCGAAAGTGGAATACTCAACTTTCGGAAGGCATGTAGCTGTTGATGCTTGGGGAATTCAGTTTGAGAAATTGAACGATTGTGACTGGCTGCAATCTCAATTGGTGGAAGCTGCCGAAATATCCGGCGCCACCATACTGTCCGTTCAGGCGAAGCAATTTGAACCGCAAGGCGCGACAGTGCTTGTCATGTTGTCTGAAAGCCATCTCTCCATTCATACTTATCCTGAGAGAGGGTTTGCTGCGATCGATTGCTATACCTGCGGTGAGACGGTGGACCCGCAACTGGCGATCGATCACCTGGTGGCCGTGCTTCAGCCGACCCGCACATATGCCAAGAAGCTGATTCGCGGCGTCGGAGAGATGTCGGTTGAAGAACCGACGATCAAGACGGTTCAATGCGTGAAATGACAACCGTTTGACCGATCTTGCATGACGCAGGCATAGGAAATGTTGAAAAAGGCGATCAAAGAAAGTTCGCAATTGAAAACGAATGTGAACAGAAACAAACTGGCTGTTTGTGATACCGCTCGAGCGGTTCCGGACGGCCTTTTGATTTATATGAACCCGTATGAACGTTGACATGTCTTTCGCCGCATACCCATACAATGACGATAGAATAACGGGCCGTCCGACGGCGGGCGGCGACGTTCGAGTCAGGATGGTGATGCGCATGTTCGGCAGAAAACGAGTCGGCCGGGCGGTCTTCTGGATCATTCCGGCCGTCATGACGGTGTGGATGACGTACCAGCTCTATAGCCTGTTCGAAAGCAGACAGGTTCGTCAAGATGCGGCCCGCATGTTGTTTGAGGCGTCAAGTTTTCAGATCGAACTGATGTCGAGATTTTTGAGCGAAGCGGTCAACGCGAGGGTCAGCTCACAGCTGGATTCGCTGAAAAACGCCGTCTATGCGGCGGCCTATGTCCATGACCGGTTCGCAAGCGTGTTTCCTCCGGGGCAGATCGACGATCTGGCATCGCTGAAAATGCTGCTGCAGTATTTGATGCATCTTCAGATCGGCGGCGACCGGCCGCTGAAGGAGGAGGAGAAATCGCTGCTGCAGCAGATGGAGCCGATGTACAAACAGCTTGCGGAAGCTTATGCGGGGATGATGGATGAAAAGGGCAGGCTGATCCGGTACGGGCGCAGCCTGGTGAAGGATCTGGATGACAAACTGCTCGCGATTCTTGGGAAACATGTGTGACCGCGGCGGCAGACAGTAGTCCATTCGTGCGGGCGTCGTTTTTCCGCATAATGGTGTATAACGGTGGAAATGCAGGATAACGCTAGGAATGGTTCGTCATATAAAATTCACAGTTATGTGCATGAGTTTCCGGAATTGATATGTTATAATTGTCACGATGTAAATTATATTAATTCTAATGTGGAAAGGCAGGTGAGCCCATTGCACACAGTGGTGGTCGGTCTGAATTACCGGACAGCTCCGGTGGAAATTCGCGAGAGATTCGCCGTTTCCGAAACAGAACTGGCTGAAGCCCTCAGGCGCTTGAAAGAAACGAGAAGCGTCAAGGAATGTGTAATCGTGGCAACCTGTAACCGGACGGAAATCTATGCGGTCGTGGACCGTTTATCTTTGTGCGGATATGAGATTCGCGCGTTTTTGGAAGAGTGGTTCGGAATCCCCCCGAGGGAATTCGTCAAATATTTATATATCTACGAAGACCGCGACGCGGTGAAGCATCTTTTGCGGGTCGCAAGCGGTCTTGACTCGATGGTGATCGGCGAGACGCAAATCCTCGGTCAGGTCCGCCATGCGTTTTTTGCGGCGAGAGAACTCGGCATGACTTCCCGCATATTCAATCATTTGTTCCAGCAGACGCTGGCGTTCGCCAAGCGGGCGCATACGCAGACGGCGATCGGCGAAAGCGCCGTATCGGTCAGCTATGCCGCCGTGGAGTTGGGGAAGAAAATTTTCGGCAGTTTCCGCGACAAGACCGTCATGCTCGTCGGCGCCGGAAAGATGGGGGAACTGACGGGCAAGCATCTCCTGGCCAACGGGGCGAAGAGAATCATCGTCGCCAACCGCTCGAGGGATCGCGCCGCCGAACTGGCCGAAAAATACGGTGCCGAAATTTGCCCGCTGGATGACATACCGGACAGGCTGATCGAGACCGACGTGCTCATCAGCTCCACCGGCGCCGGAAAATGGCTGTTGACGAAACGGCAGTTGGAGAGCGTCGTCCCGCTCAGGATGGGCAGGCCGCTTTTCATGATCGATATATCTGTTCCGCGCAACCTGGAACCGTCGATCCGGGAATTGGACAACGTTTATGTGTACGATATCGACGATCTGGAAGGAATCGTGGAAGACAATATGGAGCAGCGCCGGAAGGAAGCGGAGAAGATCGAGCGGATGATCGAAGAGGAAGTGTCGGCACATGAACATTGGTTCCGGACATTGCATGTCGGTCCGGTTCTCCGGGCGCTGCAGGAAAAGTCGTCCGGCATTCACCGGGCAACGCTGGAAAGCCTGTTCAACAAGCTGCCCGAGCTGGACGAGCATCAACGCAAGGTCATTCACAAGCTGACGAAAAGCATTGTGAACCAGCTTCTGCAAGACCCGATCAACCGCATCAAGGAGATGGCGGCGGAGCGGGACGGCGAAGATATGGTGGCGATATTCGCGCGCATCTTCTCGCTGGAGGACAAGCTCGCCGATGGTGCAGACGCGGGCGAACGGGGTGACGGTCAGAGGGAAGGTCGATTGGACGTCCGAACGGACGGCCTGACAGATGACCGAACTGCCGATCATGCGGTTGCACATGCAGACGACCGCGTGACCGATCATACAGCCGGTCATGCGGATGCTCGCGCAGTCGGTCAATCGGCCGGACCGGCAGAAGTTCGTGCAGTCGGTCAATCAGCCGGACAAGCGGATGATCGCACCGCTGGTCATAAAGCCGAACATCCAGACGATCTGAGGGAATGGAAAGGTGACCGAAAGAACGGCCGCGTCGTCGACCGGCACGCCGCAGGACGGGATGCGGAGGTTGGCGAGGCGTGCGGCGCCGCCAAAGTGCCGGGCATCATGACATCAGCATCGCGGGACGAAGAGGAACCGGTATCGTACATGTTGCGTTCATTGGCAGCAGGTCCACTAACAGCAAGAGGATAGCTGCGGGAAGGAATCACCCTGAGCTTGCCGACACCGTTTCGCATAGAACCTCATGTCTATCGGAATGCCGAGCGGCCGGGGTGATTTTTATATATACGAAATGTCTATACTGGTGCTAGAAGGAGGAACCCGGCGTGTCCACCTATCCGGTCTCACTGCTTATCGAAGGACGGCCGTGCTATGTGATCGGCGGGGGGCGGGTGGCGGAGCGGAAGATCGAGGGCTTGCTCGCCGCCGGCGGCAAGATTACCGTCATCAGCCCGCGCATCACCCCGCGGATCGAACAGTGGTTCGAACAGGGGCGCATTGCAGTCGAGCTTCGCCCTTACCGCGAAGGGGATCTGGAGCATGCGGCGCTCGTCTTCGCGGCGACGGACGACGAAAGCGTCAATATCGCGGTGTGCCGCGAGGCGAACGGGCGCGGGCTGTGGGTCAATGACGCGATGAGCGCCGAGAGATCGACTTTCCATGTGCCGGCGGTTCTCAGACGGGGCGGACTCACGGTGGCGGTGTCCACGGAAGGTTCCTCGCCGATGCTGGCGAGCCGTCTGCGCGACGAGTTGGCGGACGCATACGGTGATGCGTACGGGTGGTATGTCGAACTGCTCGGCAAGCTGCGGAAAAAGCTGTCGGCGATGGACTTGTCCGATGAGCAAAGACGGGAACGGTACATCAGATGGCTCGACGCCAAAGATGAAATCATTTCCGCATTGGAGCGCGATCCAGACGGTCTGCGGACGGATGACCTGATCGCCGAATTGCTGGAGGAAGCGCGCGAGTGACGCGAGGCCGGAATGTCTGACGGCGCCCCGCTTCACCGCGTCCGTTCTTGACATCACCGTGAAGTCGGATACGAAGAGCCTTAAAGGCTACAGTTCAGGAGGCGTACAGATGAGGAAGATAATCGTCGGATCCAGGAAGAGTGCACTTGCCTTGACCCAGACGGAACAAGTGATCGAACAACTCAGGCGCATAGCTGAGTGGGAAGGCCGGTCGTACGAATTCGAGGTGCGGACGTTCGTCACCAAAGGCGACCGCATCGTCGACGTGACGCTGTCCAAAGTCGGCGGCAAAGGACTGTTCGTGAAAGAGATCGAACAGGCGATGCTGAACGGTGAGATCGATATCGCCGTTCACAGCATGAAGGATGTGCCGTCCGAACTGCCGGAAGGGCTTGTCATCGGCGCCCTGCCGGCGAGGGAAGATCCGCGCGATTGTCTTATTTCACGCGGCGGCGTGCCGTTTCGGGAACTGCCGAAGGGGGCGAAAATCGGCACGAGCAGTCTGCGGCGGAGCGCACAGCTGAGGGCGGCCAGACCGGATCTGGAGATTTCCTGGATACGCGGCAACATTGATACGAGATTGCGCAAGCTCGAGGAAGAGGGGTTCGATGCGATCGTGCTCGCCGCCGCGGGGCTGAAGCGGATGGGTTGGGAAGCGAAAATCAGTGAACCGCTCTCTGCAGACATCTGTATCCCGGCGGTGGGGCAAGGAGCGCTGGGCATCGAATGCCGTAAAGAGGACGCGGAGGTCAGAGCATTGCTCAGCTTGCTGAACGATGAGCCGACGGAGACGGCGGTGACCGCCGAGCGCGCTTTTCTCCGCAGGTTGAACGGCGGATGCCAGGTGCCCATAGGCGCGTATGCGGAGATTGTCGGCGAACAGGACGGAAAACCGCTCGTCAGATTGACGGGCATGGTCGGCTCATCGGACGGCGCGAAGCTGCTCCGTACCGAACGGCTGGGCGACGATCCGGAACGGGTCGGGCTTGAAGCGGCGGAACAGCTGATCGCGCAAGGTGCGGACGAGATCTTGCTACAGGTTGGAGGATAAATGCGGTGAGGGGAAAAGTGTTTTTGGTGGGAGCGGGACCCGGGGATCCGAAGTTGGTCACGTTGAAGGCTCTCGAAGCGGTGCAGCGGGCGGACGTCGTTATTTACGACAGGCTCGTCAGCCCGGTTTTGCTTATGCATGTGAAACCGACGGCAGAGAAGATTTATGCCGGCAAGAAGAAAAGCGTACATACGTTGACGCAGGATCAGATCAATCAATTGCTGGTGGACTACGCGCTGCAGGGCAAGACGGTGACGCGCCTGAAGGGCGGCGATCCGACCGTGTACGGCAGAGGCGGTGAAGAAGCGGAGGTATTGATGCGCCACGGGATCGACTATGAGATCGTGCCGGGCATCAGTTCGATCTATGCCGTGCCCGCGTATGCCGGCATTCCGGTCACCCATCGCGATTATGCTTCGTCGTTTTTCGTTGCAACGGGCCATGAAAGGCCGGACAAGCTCGTGTCGTCGTTAAAATGGGACCACCTGGCGCATGCGGCGGATACGTTGATCTTCCTCATGGGGGTTTCGCGCATCGACGTCATCAGCGAACAGCTCATTCGCCACGGCCGCGATCCGGACACGCCCGTCGCCCTTATCCGCTGGGGCACAAGAGCGGAACAGCGGACGTTGGTCGGCACGCTCCGGGACATCGCGCGGAAAGTGGAGGAAGCGGGCTTCCTGCCGCCGGCCGTCATCATCATCGGCGATGTCGTCCGCCTGCGGGACAAGCTGGCGTGGGTGGAGAAACGGCCGCTGTTCGGCAAGCGCATCCTCGTCACCCGTTCGCGCGCGCAAGCCGGAGACATGATCCGGCGGATCGAGGAGCTGGGCGGGGAGGCGGTGCCGTTTCCAGTATTGCAGATCGAGCCGATCCGCGATGCCGGGCGGCTGGCGGTATTGGATCAGGCTTTGCGTTCGATTGAGCGGTACGAATGGATCGTGTTCACGAGCGTCAACGCGGTGGAGCAGATGTTTAACCGTCTGCGTGAGCTGCGGATCGATGTGCGCAGACTCGGGACGAAGGTGGCGGCGATCGGGCCGCAAACGGCTTCGGCGCTGCTCGACCGGGGCATTGTGCCGGAAGAACTGCCGGAGAAGTACCAGGCCGAAACGTTGGCCGATCATTTGCTTGCGAGACTGAAACCGGGCGAACGCGTGTTGATCCCCCGCTCTTCTTCCGCCCGCGACGTGTTGCCGGACGCGCTTCGGTCGGCCGGATACGAAGCGGATGCGGTGGACGTCTATGATAATGTTCCCTCCCGCGCGCATGCCGGATGGGTCGTGGACATGCTGGAATCGGGGGACATTTCCATCGTCACCTTCGCCAGTTCGTCGGCGGTTCATTATTGTGTCGAGGCATTGAAGATGAGCGGCGTCCGGGAACCCGAACAATTGCTGAACCGCTGCAAGGTCGTCTGCATCGGCCCGGTCACGGCGGACACGGCGAGACAGTACCGGATCGAAGTGAGCGCCACGGCGCAGGAAGCGACGATCGCTTCGATGATCGACACGCTGTGCGGGATTACGATCGACGATGCGTGGCGCAACGCCCGGGAAGAGTGAACGGTGACCTGCGGCGGAGAATATCGCATAAGGGCGTTTTCAGACGGATGGCGAATGGCGTAGCATGACGGAGAACGGCGCCGCGGATACATGAGGTGAAACGCGTGGTATAGAGGCGTTGATGAAGTGTGAGAGTCGATGGCTTTGAGCCATGCGCGGGGATCGGAAAGGCGGCCGATGACTGGCTGAATAGCTGAATAGATAAGCTAAGCTGAATGGATGAAATGTACGGACTTATACAACAGATCATGGGACGAAAGGTGTGACGGCAATGGGGTTTCCGACAGTGAGGCTGCGCCGTCTGCGCGGCAGCCAGACGATGCGGAGACTGGTGCAGGAGACGAGATTGACGGCGGATGATCTCATTTATCCTTTGTTCGTGGTGGAAGGAACGGATGTTCAGGAGCCGATCGCTTCGATGCCGGGCGTGTTCCATTATTCGCTCGACCGGTTGGAAAAGGAATTGGAAGATGCCCATAAGGCGGGGATACGGGCGGTGCTGCTGTTCGGCGTGCCGGAACATAAGGACAGCGAGGGCTCGTCCGCCTATGATGAGAACGGCATCGTGCAGAAAGCCTCGAGGATGATCAAGCAAAAGTATCCGGACATGCTCGTGATCGCGGACACCTGTCTGTGCCAATATACGGACCATGGCCACTGCGGCGTTGTGGTGCAGCGGAAGGATGCGAATGAGGCGGTGATCGACAACGACCGCTCTTTGGAGCTTTTGGCGAAGACGGCCGTATCTCAGGCGGCGGCCGGCGCCGACATCATCGCACCGTCGAACATGATGGACGGTTTTGTGAAGGCGATTCGCGAGGCGCTTGACGCGGCGGGATATGAGCATGTTCCGATCATGTCGTACTCCGTCAAATACGCTTCCGCGTATTACGGACCGTTCCGCGACGCGGCTCATTCCGCGCCCCGGTTCGGGGATCGCAAGACGTATCAGATGGACCCCGCCAATCTGAGAGAGGCGCTGCGCGAAGCGGAGGAAGACGTCGCCGAGGGAGCGGATTTTCTGATGGTGAAGCCGGCGCTCGCTTACCTTGACGTGCTGCGCGAACTTCGTCAGCGGTTCAACCATCCGCTTGTCGCGTACAACGTCAGCGCCGAATACTCGATGGTGAAGGCGGCCGCTTCCCTCGGATGGCTGAACGAGCGGGCGATCGTGATGGAGACGCTGCTCGGCATGAAGCGGGCGGGCGCCGATCTGATCATCACGTATCACGCGAAGGATGCGGCGCGCTGGCTTAAGGAAGATGCCGTCCATTGACGAATGAAGCGGCGGGATGTGAGGGGGATGGCGATCCTCCCGCCTGTTCCGCCGGCGGCCGATCCGGCGGCGTCCGCCGGATCGACGGTCAACGGAGCGCGTTCAGATCCAGTATGTACTGATCGTCCGTAAATCTGAGAATCGAACGCCGCTGGAATTCCTCGATGACTTGCGATAACGTTTCGCGCTTGACGCCCGCAAGCTGGGCCAGTTCATCGTGGTTCAGCGCGATTTTGAAGTAGATCAGGTTGCCGTCCCGCTGACCGTTGCGCGATGCCATCTGGATGATGCTCTTGACGATGCGCGTCCGTTCGTCGAGGAACATGAGATCCTGAACGTGCTGGTTGGTCTCGCGCAGTCTTGTGCAAAGCTCGATCATGATGCCTTGCGTGATGTCGAAGTTGGCTTTCAGCAGCGTCATGAAGTGATCCCGGCGCAGGCAATAGAGCAGACAGTCTTCCAATGTTTGCGCCGAAGCGGAACGCGGGCCCTGATCGATCAGCGACAGTTCGCCGAAGCTTTCGCCGGGTCCGGCGATCGTCAGGATTTTCTCTTGGCCGGCGCTGTTCGACGTGTAGATTTTCACGGAACCGCTGATGATGATATAAAACACTGTTCCCGGTTCATTTTCGCGAAACAGCACGGTCCCCGCCTGAAACTGTTCTTTGGTGCACATGTTGTAAATGATTTTCAGCTGATAGTCGTTCAAATGTCTGAATAGTGCAACATTGCGTAGATACTTCATCATGATCCCCTTCACAATGAGATAAATTTCGATAGATCGTCTGAATCTATCGTACCACAGATAGGAAGATGAAGGTTACATATTTTTAAAGAATATAGTCGAAAATTGTCAAGCAATGCAGCTTAATCTGGTTCTATGGCGAACAGATGGGAAAGGATGGTAGATTTATGAGCAAAGGATCAGGCCGCAAGAGCGAGCGGTCGGCAGCGGCTTTTGAAGAAGCGAAAAAGGTGATGCCGGGCGGCGTGAACAGTCCGGTGCGCGCGTTTCGTTCCGTCGGATTAACGCCGATCTTCGTGGAGCGCGGCGAGGGAGCTTACATCTACGACATCGACGGCAACCGGTTCATCGATTACGTCTGCTCCTGGGGACCGCTCATTCTGGGGCATGCTCATCCGGAAGTGGTGGCCAATATCCAGAAAGCCGCCGCAAACGGAACGAGCTTCGGGGCGCCGACGCTGATCGAAACGGAGATGGCCAAGCTCGTGTGCGAACGGGTGCCTTCGATTGAAGTGGTGCGCATGGTGAACTCCGGAACCGAAGCGACGATGAGCGCGCTCCGCCTGGCGAGAGGATACACGAAACGCGACAAGATCTTGAAGTTTGAAGGAAGCTACCACGGTCATGCCGACTCGTTGCTCATCAAGGCCGGGTCCGGCGTTGCCACGCTCGGCTTGCCGGACAGCCCCGGCGTTCCGGTGAGCACGGCGGCCAACACGATCACGGTGCCGTACAACGATCTGGAGGCGGTTCGCTACGCCTTTTCGCTCTATGGGGAACAGATCGCCTGCGTGATCGTGGAGCCGATCGCGGGCAACATGGGCGTCGTTCCTCCTCTGCCGGGCTTTTTGGAAGGGCTGCGGGAAGTGACGAAGGAGTACGGAAGCCTGCTTATTTTTGATGAGGTGATGACGGGCTTCCGCGTCGGATTGAACTGCGCTCAAGGCTTGTACGGCGTGATGCCGGACATTACGTGCCTGGGCAAGGTGATCGGCGGCGGGCTGCCTGTAGGCGCTTATGGAGGCCGCAGGGAGATCATGGAACACGTCGCGCCCAGCGGTCCGATCTATCAGGCGGGAACGTTGTCCGGCAATCCGCTGGCGATGGCGGCAGGGCTTACGACGCTCAAACTGCTCGGCATGCCGGGCGTTTATGAGGAACTGGAACGGAAGAGCGCGAGACTGCAGGAAGGATTCGAAAAAAATGCCGCCGAACGGGGCATTCCATGCACGATCAACCGCGTCGGTTCGATGTTGTGTCCGTTTTTCACGGACCGGAAAGTCATCAACTATGAGACGGCCCGCACTTCCGACCTGAACATGTTCGCCGCATATTTCGGCCATATGCTTGATCTGGGGATCAGCATCGCGCCTTCCCAGTTCGAGGGCATGTTTATTTCGACGGCGCATACGGACGAAATGATCGAGCAGACGATCGAAGCGCACCGCGAAGCGCTCGCCCGCCTGTGAGCGCGCAGCCGCTGTCCGGTCTGTCGCGAACATGCGCGAACAGGCGGAAAGAGGCAAGAAAGACAGGAAGCGGCAAGGAAAGGCGGAAAAATTAAGAAGAGGCGAAAGAGAGAAACGGATTAGATCATGGGGTAACGACGAACGAGAAAAGAGGCTGTGCCATGCATACACAAACTGGATACAACGATACGTTTTTGCGCGCCTGCAGGCGGGAACCGGTGCCGTACACTCCGGTTTGGTACATGCGGCAGGCGGGGCGCTACGATCCGGATTACCGGAAGATCAAGGAGCGCTATTCGCTTCTGGAAATATGCCGGCAACCCGAACTGGCGGCGGAAGTGACGATGATGCCGGTGAAGAAACTGGGAGTGGATGCGGCGATTTTGTATTCGGACATCATGAATCCGGTCGAATCGATCGGCGTCAAATTCGACATCGTGAAGAACGTCGGGCCGGTCATCGAAGAGCCGATCCGCACGTTCCAGGACGTGCAGAGACTGAAACCGGCCGATGTGGAGGGCGACCTCGGGCATGTGCTGGAGACGATCCGCATCCTCGACCGCGAATTGACCATTCCGCTCATCACGTTCGCCGGCGCGCCTTTCACGATCGCAAGCTATCTGATCGAGGGCAAGCCGTCAAAAGACTATAAACATACCAAGACGTTGATGTACCGGGAACCGGAGGTCTGGTTCGCCCTGATGGACAAGCTCGGGGATATGGTCGCCGCCTATCTGCGGGCGCAGATCGAAGCGGGAGCCAAAGCGGTGCAGCTGTTCGACAGCTGGGCGGGAGCGCTCGCTCCGCGGGATTATGAGAAATATGTGCTTCCGGTCGTCCGGCGCATCTTTGATTCGCTGGCCGATCTGCCGCAGCCGAAAATTTATTTTCCTGGCGTGGCGTCGGGCGAGCTGCTGCCTTTGCTCCGCGGTCTGAAGGCCGACGTGATCGGGCTGGATTGGCGCGTGACGATCGCGGAGGGCAGGCGCAGGGTCGGCCCGTCATTCGCCGTGCAGGGCAACATGGATCCGCTGCTGTTGAATGCGCCATATGAGGTGATGGTCGAGGCCGCGAAATCCATCATCGATCAGGGCAAGGCGGGGCGCGGACATATTTTCAACCTCGGGCACGGACTGTTTCCGGAAGCTTCGCTCGACCAGCTTAAGCGTCTGACGGAATTCGTGCACGAATATTCATCCGGCGCGCGGGAATAATGGTTCACCGGTTCCGCATGCGAGAGTGAATTCTGTGGCGGGAAACAGCAGGGAATGAACGGATGTTCCACGGTCATGGAGCGGAACCCGGCGAGTGAGAGACAAGGAAGAGAGGAATGATGGATGTGGCGGAGAACAGACGAGTCGGCGTGCTGGTCATGTCGTACGGAACGCCGGAGAGCATGGATCAGATCGAAGAGTATTACACGCATATCAGAAGGGGAAGGCCGCCGTCGGCGGAGCAGCTCCAGGAGTTGAAGGAGCGGTATGAGGCGATTGCGGGCGGCGTATTCCCGCTTCGCGAAAACACGAACAAACAGGTGGAGGCGCTGCAGAACGCGCTTGACGAGCTTGGCGGCGACGTGCGGTATGAATGCTTCCAGGGGCTGAAGCATGCGCGTCCGTACATCGAGGACGGCGTTCAACAGATGGCCGAGGCGGGCATCCGGGAAGCGGTCGGTCTCGTGCTGGCGCCGCATTACTCCGTGATGAGCGTCGGTTCCTACATCGAGCGCGCGGAGAAGAAGGCGGAAGAACTGGGCATCCGCATGCGCTTCGCGAAAAGTTACCACACGCGTCCGCTTCTGATCGAGGCGTTCACCGAACGGGTGCGGGAGGGACTCGGCAAATTTCCGGAAGGCGCGGACCGGGTGGAGGTTTTGTTCACCGCGCACAGTTTGCCGGAGAAGATTTTGAAGATGGGCGACCCGTATGTTGATCAATTGCTGGAGACGTCGCGTCTCATCGCGGCCCAGGCGGGCGTGACGGCGTGGCGGTTCGCATGGCAAAGCGCGGGGCGCACGGCGGACCCGTGGCTCGGACCGGATATTCTAGATGTGATGAAGCAACTGGCGGAAGAAGGCGTCAAGAACATCCTCGCATGTCCGATCGGTTTCGTGTCCGACCACCTGGAGATTTTGTACGACCTTGACATCGAAGCCAAACGGTTCGCTTCGGAACTCGGCGTTCATTTCGAACGGGTGCGGTCGCTCAATCAGGATCCGAAATATATTCATCTGCTGCGCGATCTTACGTTGGAACTGGCGGCGAAAGAACCCGGCGCATACGCGATGTGACGCTGGCAAGGCGCATGCGGCATGCGCGGTATGTGACGGCTCGGCGGCCGATGAAAAGATAGGCATGGTCGACTCCCTTGACCCATATATATAGAATGAAACGATCAGTCGCGATCGGTCTTTGGGACCGCAGAAACATAAGACCGGTTTAGATGTAACGCGATATGGTGAAGGGAGGAAGACCAGTGTCTGACAATCCTAAAGGACTCAGGTTCGATATCTACGAGCGTCTGACCCTTCCGGACGAAGTGCCGGGAATCGGAGAATTGCAGGATGTCGAACTTGTTCCGCGCATTACGATGCAAACGCAACATGACCAAGCCGTGCTGAGCGGTGATCTGCTGCTGATGGGTACATATGTCGGAATAGACGAACGAAACGAACCGATCGGAATCAAACAGCTGAATCATCGGATACCGGTGGAGATCACGGTGCCGCTCAAGCGGATCAGGCGGATGGACGGCATCGGCATCGAGATCGAAGACTTCGACGTGGACCTTCTGTCCAGCAGAACGCTGAACTTGACGGGCGTCATCTCGCTGAACGGCGTCGATACTTCGGCGGAGCAGACGTGGCAGCAGCAGGGGGATGCGGTGTTTGTGCACGAAGCCGCTTTGCAGGCGGATCAGTCCAAACAGCCGGAAGTCCGCCCTGAAACTTTCGCAGTGCAGGCGTCTTCTGCATATGCCGCCGATTCGACGGATTCGGGAGCCGCTTCCGCCGCCGCGGACGGGCCGGCTTTCGAGGAGAGACAGGAGGATGAGCGGCCTTCCGCGGAACCGGCGGCTGAGTCATCCGCCGTGATGCAGCCTGCGCAGCGATTGGCGTCGCAGCCAGACTTCGGACAGGATGCGTCCGGCGGCGAGGCATACGGTGAACCGCAGCGCGTGGAGCCCCAGCCGGTTTCCGGCAACCAGTCCGCCGCAGGCCAGACGGCAAAATCCGAAGAGAAAGCGGAGAAAGTGTCTTCGGAAGCGTCCCAGAAACAGGCTCCGGCCGGTGAAACGCAAGAAATGAAGCCGAACGTCAAAGCGGATGAAGCGCCTTCTTCGCAGACGGCGAGCGCAGCCGAGAAGTCCGCCGCCGCGCAAGTTCATGAGAACGCGGCGCACGCCGGCGTTGCGGAAACCGCGCATAGCGCCGCCGAAGGATCGAAGGAGATGAAGATCGCTTTCGGCAGCCTCAAGCAGGAATCGGACCAATGGACCGGCGGAGCGGCCGGCGTGAAAGCCTTGCTCGGCAAGCAGTCGGATAAAACGCAGGAAAAGGAAAGCGCGCAGGAAAACGTGCACAGCGCGAAGGAGCATGCGCCGAAGCGCGACGCGGAGGAGCCGCTTGCGCAGGAAAGCGCCGACACCGATACGGACCGATCCGATGATAAGATCCAATGGAAGCACTTATTCCTGTCGTCTGAAAACGAGGAACGGCGGTTCAAAAAGATGAGAATGTGCATCGTGCAGAAGGAAGAAACGCTGGAAACGATCGCGGCGAGATATTCGCTCAATCCGAAGGAGATCGTTCTCTACAATCGGTTGAATTCGGAACAAGTGCATGAAGGTCAGGTTATTTATATTCCGGTTAACGCATAGCATGGGAGTCATCGGAGGGAAGCCGCGCGCGGCCGAAGCCGTTACGGCGCAAAGCGCGGCATTCGTTTCCCGATGCATGAAAAAAGGGCGATCCCGAGCGGAATGCCCTTTATTTTTTTTCGGCTTATGATTGCCGAAGATGTCGTTTTGTTTGCAAGACATCGCTTGCACCGCCGATTTCCCGTTACCTTTCGTCGAGGCGCCTATGACAAGATGATGTTCAAAAAGCCTCGAAGAGATTCCCTTATATGAACCTTCGCCGATCATCAGTAATACTCCAGTATAAAACCGAGATACGCCAGAAATAACAGGAATAATAGGAGGACATCAAACGGTGTCGGGAAGACGAGAGTCCGGACAAACTGGAGGCAGATAAGCGGAAAACAGACGGTCTTGAGCGTATAACGGATGCGGAACCAAAATTTCTGCAACGGTTTCACACCTCCCGGCCGATTGTGAAAAGCGCGCTTCCTGGCGGGCACGGATACGGCCTCCAACAGACGCAGGACAAGTGCGGATATGTCCGCACGGGCAAAACGGGAATCAACCGTGTATCCGATAGAAAACAAGCGCGAATGACTTTCCGGCAAACGTCGATAAAAAACGGATCGTTTTCGGATCATTTGTTCCTCATCCATAGTTTATGAGAGTCGGTGCTATGGATATGCTAATTATTGACTAGCCACTTAAAGGCGGTTATCATATTGTTGATGCAGATCAGTCGCACGGGCGGTTCTTTATGCCATCCGTATATTGCAAAAGACGTTGAACGGGAATAGTAAGCGGCGAACCCAGACAGAGAGCGGAATCATAGGCTGAAAGTTCCGTTGGCAGTTGACCCGCTGAAGTCGCCCGGGAGTCGCTGGTGACAGCCGGTTCATACAGCCGTTATCTGTAAGAGTGTCGCGCATGATCGTTTTGCGCGAAACAAAGGTGGTACCGCGGAAGTTTCCTTTCGTCCTTTGCGACGGAAGGTTTTTGTATTTTTCAGGGGTATTCGTTGTAGGGAGGATGCTTGAAATATGAGTCAGAACGAACACACTTCACAACAGGCGCAGACTGCGCCAGCCAACAAGCAGGTTTCGATGCCGACAACCTATCAGCCGCATGAGGCGGAAGCGAAATGGTACAAGTATTGGATGGAGAACCGCTTCTTCGAAGCGGGCAGACGCCCGGACAAAGAGCGTTTCACCATCGTCATCCCGCCGCCTAACGTGACGGGGATGCTGCACATCGGACACGCGCTCGACTTCACGCTGCAAGATATCTTGATCCGCACGAAGCGCATGCAGGGATACGATACGTTGTGGCTTCCCGGCACCGACCATGCGGGCATCGCCACGCAGACGAAGGTGGAGCAGAAGCTGCGCGAAGAAAGCGGACTTACGAGATACGATCTCGGCAGAGAAAAATTCCTCGAGCAGGTTTGGGCGTGGAAGGAGCATTATGCGAATACGATCCGCGGCCAGTGGGCGAAGCTCGGCCTGTCGCTGGATTACACCCGCGAGCGGTTCACGCTGGACGAAGGCTTATCGAGAGCCGTGCGGGAAGTGTTCGTCCGCCTGTACGAGAAAGGGCTCATCTACCGGGGCAAATATATCATCAACTGGGACCCGGCGGCCCGCACGGCGCTGTCGGATATTGAGGTCGAGTACAAAGAGGTGAAAGGTCATCTCTATCATCTGCGGTACCCGCTGAAGGACGGATCGGCTTCGATCACCGTCGCGACGACAAGACCGGAGACGATGCTCGGCGATACGGCTGTGGCCGTGCATCCGGACGACCCGCGCTACAAGCATCTGATCGGCAAGACGCTCATTTTGCCGATCGTCGGACGGGAGATCCCGATCATCGGCGACGAATATGTCGATCCCGAATTCGGAAGCGGCGCGGTGAAAATTACGCCGGCGCATGACCCGAACGACTTCGAGGTGGGCAAACGGCACAACCTGCCGCAGGTGCTCGTCATGGACGAGAGCGGCAGGATGAACGAGAACGCGGGCAAATACCAGGGAATGGACCGCTTCGAGTGCCGGAAACAGCTGGTGAAGGACCTGGAGGAGCAGGGTGTGCTGATCAAGATCGAGGAGCACGTTCACCAGGTGGGACACAGCGACCGCACGGGCGTCGTCATCGAACCGTATCTGTCCACGCAATGGTTCGTCAGGATGGAACCGCTGGCGAAGGCGGCGATCGAAGCGCAAAAATCCGGCAAGGGAGTCCGTTTCGTGCCGGAGCGCTTCGAAAAGATCTATCTGAACTGGATTGAAAACGTACGGGACTGGTGCATTTCCCGCCAGCTGTGGTGGGGTCACCGCATTCCGGCATGGTATTGCGATGATTGCGGCGAAATGACCGTAGCCCGGGAAGACGTTCACCAATGTTCGAAATGCGGATCGGCGAATGTCCGGCAGGACGAAGACGTGCTGGATACCTGGTTCAGTTCCGCGCTGTGGCCGTTCTCGACGCTCGGCTGGCCGGATGAGACGGAGGACATCAAGCGCTATTATCCGACGAACGTGCTGGTGACCGGTTACGATATCATCTATTTCTGGGTCGCCCGCATGATCTTCACGGCGCTCGAATTCACGGACCGGATTCCGTTCCGCGATGTTCTGATCCACGGCCTCGTACGCGACGCGGAAGGCCGGAAGATGTCGAAATCGCTGGGCAACGGCGTCGATCCGATCGAAGTGATCGACAAATACGGCGCCGACGCGCTTCGCTTCATGATCTCCACCGGCAGCACGCCGGGGCAGGACCTGCGCTTCCGCTGGGAGCGTGTCGAACAGGCGCGCAACTTCGCCAACAAGATCTGGAACGCTTCCCGCTTCGCGCTCATGAATCTGGATGGGTTCACCGCTTCGGACATCGATCTGACGGGCAAGCTCGGCACCGTCGACCAATGGATATTGCATCGGCTGAATGAGACGGTGCGCGACGTGACCCGCCTTATGGATCAGTATGACTTCGGGGAAGTCGGAAGATTGCTGTACAACTTCATCTGGGACGATCTGTGCGACTGGTATATCGAGTTTGCGAAACTGAGCCTGTATGGGCAGGATGCGGCGGCGAAGCGGACGACGCAGTCCGTGCTGGCCTACGTGCTGGATCAGACACTCCGTCTTCTGCATCCGTTCATGCCGTTCCTGACGGAAGAGATCTGGCAGCATCTTCCCCATGAAGGAGAGACGATCACGCTGGCGCAATGGCCGCAGTACCGTGAAGCATTTGCGGCTCCGGACGCGGTGCGCGAGATGGAATTGCTCATGAGCGTCATTCGTTCCGTCCGCAACATTCGCGCGGAAGTGAATGTGCCGATGAGCAAGAAGGTCGAACTGATCATCAAGCCGGCGGATGAGGAGACGCTCGAGATTTTGAAACGGAACACCATGTACATCGAGCGGTTCTGCGGCACATCGGCGTTCTCCATGAGCCTTGACGCTCCGCGTCCCGAACAGGCGATGACGGCTGTCGTCAGCGGCGCGGAATTGTTCCTGCCGCTCGCAGGGCTGATCGATATTTCCCAGGAAATCGACCGCCTGACGAAAGAGCTGGCCGTGCTGAACGCCGAAGTGGAGCGCGTGGAGAAGAAGCTGAGCAATGAGGGCTTCCTGCAAAAAGCGCCTGCGAAAGTCGTCGAAGAAGAGAAGGCGAAGATGCAGGACTACAAGGATAAACGAGACAAGGTCATGGCGCGCATCAAGGAATTGGAGCAGATGCGTTGATCATTGGTTTTTTCTTCCATAACTTAACCGGTATCAAGAGCGACCGCTCCGCATATTGCCCAAGCATATGCGGAGCACCATCATATAGTAAAGCATCATATAGTAAAGAAGGTAAAAGTCGATGAACTTCCATACTTATCAAGAAGCTGTGGATTGGATTACGGGTCTGCATGCGTTCGGCATCAAGCCTGGACTCAAGCGGATTGAAAAACTTATGGAGGCGTTCGACCATCCGCACCGAAGACTGAAGTTCATCCATGTGGCCGGTACGAACGGGAAAGGCTCCACATGCGCGATGATCGATCAGGTGTTGCGCAAATGCGGATACGATGTCGGGAAGTTCACTTCACCCTATATCGAGAAATACACGGACCGCATCACGTTCAACGGCGAGCCGATTCCGGAGGAAGAGGTGCTGAGACTGGCGAACAGGATCAAGCCGGTGGCGGATGAGATCGGCCAAAGCGAGCTCGGCTATCCGACGATGTTCGAGATCAGCACCGCGTTGGCGATCCTGTATTTCGCCGAAGTGACTTATCCTTATTTCGTCGTTTGGGAGACCGGTCTCGGCGGGCGGCTGGACGCCACGAACATCGTCGTGCCGATCGTCTCCGTCATTACGAACATCGGCACGGATCACACCGAATTGCTCGGAGATACGGTGGAGCAGATTGCCGCGGAAAAGGCGGGTATCATCAAGCCGGGCGTGCCCGTCGTCACCACCGTGGAACAGCCGGAGGCCGCCGCGGTATTGGAGCAAAAGGCGGCGGCGTGCAAATCGACGCTGTATCGGTACGGAAAGCAGTTTGATTTTGTCACGTCCGCGCGGGAAGACGGAGAGCAGGTGATGCAATTCGTCGGGCCTTTCCGGGAATACCACGATATCACCCTGTCGCTGAAAGGCGCTCATCAGTATAAAAATGCGGCATTGGCCATCATGACGCTGGAAGTGCTTCGGCAATATTACGCGATCATCATGGAGGAAGACGATCTCCGTTCGGCTTTGGCGGAAGTGAAGTGGCCGGGCAGACTGGAACCGGTTCAGGACGAACCGCGGATCATCGTGGACGGCGCTCATAATCCGGAAGGAGCGGAGGTGCTCGCCCGGGCGATCAAAGAGTCATATTCTTACGAGCGGCTGCATATCATGGCCGGGATGATGAGCAAGAAGCATCATCGGGAATATTTCAGGCATATACTACCTCTAGCGGATACGTTGATCATCACGCAGCCTGAGTTTGGGCAAGCGAAAGACGCATTGGAATTGACGGAACTGGTCACGGACATGAAACGCGAATACGCCCTTGATCGGTTGGAAATCGTGACAGAGCCGGATTGGCGGAAAGCGCTGGCACGATTGCAGCGGATGACGGGGCCGAAAGATCTCGCAGTCGTGACAGGATCGTTGTACCTCGTTGCAGATGTTCGTTCCATGCTGTTATATCAATCTCATTCTGAAAAAGGTTGGTGAACGCAGGTTGAACACCCGGGAGCACGTCCACTTTATCGGGATCGGCGGTTACGGGATGAGCGCACTTGCCCGAGTGCTGCTTGAAATGGGGTATCGGGTGAGCGGTTCGGATGTCGCCCGTCAGGAACTGACGGATAAGCTGGCCGCCAAAGGCGCGACCGTATTCATCGGTCATCAGGCGGAACATGTAAGGGGAGCCGATCTCGTCGTCTACTCGACGGCGTTGCCGAAGGATAATGTAGAGATCGTCGCAGCCGAGGAACTGAACATTCCGATCATTCATCGTTCCCAGATGCTTGCGAGATTGTTGAATGAGCGCAAGGGGATTGCCGTCGCAGGATCGCACGGGAAAACGACGACCTCTTCCATGATCGCCCTCGTACTGGAGGATAACCGGTTGGATCCGACCTACATCATCGGCGGGGAGATCATGAACGTGGGAAGCAACGCGAAAGCGGGCAAGGGCGATGTCGTTGTGGCGGAAGCGGATGAAAGCGATGGGAGTTTCCTTCAATATTACCCGCAATATGCGATTGTCACGAACATTGAAGCGGATCATCTTGAAAATTACGACGGAAATTTCGAAAACCTGAAACAAGCCTACGCGAATTTTCTGCATCAGGTCAAACCGGGCGGAAAAGCGATCATCTGCGCCGACGACGAGCATATCGCCGGGATGATTCCGCGTTTGACCTGCGACAAAATCACGTACGGCATCAAAAAAGATGCCGATTATAAAGCGACGAACATCGTGCTGGGCGACCGGAAAGCCCGCTTTGACGTCGAACACGAAGGGCGGGTCATCGGCCAGATGTCGTTGTCCGTGCCGGGCATGCACAATGTGTATAACGCGTTGGCGGCGCTTATCGCCTGTCTGGAAGTCGGCCTCACCTTTGAACAGGTGGCTTCGTCGATCGTGAAGTTCCGAGGTGCGAAGCGGCGGTTCCAGGTGATGGGGGAATACGACGGGATCCTGGTGATCGACGACTACGCGCATCATCCGACGGAGATCGAAGCGACGATCAGCGCGGCCAAGGTGACGGGGAAACGGATCATCGCCGTGTTTCAGCCGCAGCGGTATACGCGCACCTACTTCCTGCTGGAACAGTTCAGCAGGGCGTTCTCCGAAGCGGATGAAGTGATGCTGACGGACATCTACTCGCCCGCCGGAGAGAAGCGGATCGAGGGCGTGAGCGCCGAGCGGCTTGTCCAGATGATCCGCGTGAACAGCAATCCGAACGTCAGTTATTATCCGACTCAGGATGAAGTGCTGGCCGCTTTGCGCGCCAAAGTGAAGCCCGGCGATCTCGTGTTGACGATGGGTGCCGGCGACATATGGAAAGTGGCGGAAAAACTGGCGAAGGAACTGAGCAACCGAACGGGCATTGAGCAATAACTTGAGCGATAAACGGTAGAAGACCACAGCCGACATGCCGAAGTGAGGACACGGCATGTCGGCTTTTTTTGCCGTTATTTCCCGATCAGGCGCGCCGTCGTTCTTTCTTTTTCCGATCGCCTTGCCTGTTGTTCTTTCAAAACGGGCGCATAATCTAGCGATTCCGCTCATAGATTAGAGTACAAGCACTTCCGATGCTCATAGATTCATTGGGTTCAGTGCATCAACGCAATGATGCGATATGAAGCATCATGCGGTTCGATCATGATGCGAATGCGTGCATAAGGGAAAGAAAAAGGAGAGAGGAAGAATGAACAAAGCGCGAATCACCTATCGGTTCGATCACGATAGAGAAAAGGCTGAGCGTCATATGCCGGAGCAGCGGGCGGAAACCTCTCCGGATCAAGCGCCGGTTCAGGACAGACGGGATGACGGCCTGCAAGACAAACCGTACGATTCCCAAATGTTGAATCAGTTTACGACGGATTTCGGGGCCTGGAGCTCGCCTTTCGATATTGAAGTCGAACGGTTGGAGAAGCTGATCAGAGAAAGCGGTCCCGATTACGACACGCCTTCGTCAACGGAGGCGGAAGACGATCGCGGCCGCTCGGAAAACACCCGTTTGCGCGTACGCGAATCACGGCGGAAGATCGGTGACGGAGCGCATAAGGACAACCCGTCCGCTGGCGGCAGCCGTTCCGATCGTATACGCAAGGAACGATATGTGGAGCAATATGACGAGTACAGCTTATGGACGGAGGAACTGGAGTCGCGCAGAAAGGCCTCGCCGCATGAAGAACCGATCATCGAAGAGGCTGCGGACGGCGACGGTTTTCTGTTCGTCGACAAGATTGCGCCGGACGTCTATCCTTCGGCTTCGTATTACCGTTCTTCCTGGCCGGGCGTCATTCTGTCGATGGTCGGTGCGATCACTTTGGGCCTCTTGTTCGGATTGTTCGTCATGCAGATGTTCACCGATCTGACGATTAGTCCCGATGCCCCGCCCGTATCCGCAACGGAGAACGAAACGGCGGATGTGCCTCCGTCCGTTTCTGAGGATGAACCGTCCGAAACCGGGCTTGGAAAGGAAGTCGCCGTCAACATTCCCGAGCAGACGTTCTACATGCTGCAATATGGAGTATTTTCGACGGCGGAGGGGGCCAACGAAGCGCAAAGACAGCTGCGCAACGCGGGAATAGCAAGCGGCTACGAGTTTTCCGACGGACGGCACATCGTGTACGGCGGCATCACGCCGGACCGGAACAGCGCGCTGCTGCTGAGCAATCAACTCGAAAAGCTGGAGCTTGAAACGTATGTGAAACCGTATGAACGCGCGGCCGTGCGTTCGCTCCCGTGGGGCGAAGCGAAAGCGGCGCAGATCGAATCGTACATTGCGGACGGAGCGGCGCTTGCCCGCATGATCTCGCTGCTTACGCTCATTCGTCTGGAGGAAACGCAGCCGACAAATTTTGAAGAGGCGACGATGGAGGCATTGCTGCAATCGCATCAGCAGTGGACGATGACGGGCAATCAGTTGTCCCGCCATATCCCGCAATCCGGCGAACAGATCTTCGAGCGGATGAACAATGAAATGACGACGGCGGTGAACTCTTTGTTCGAATACCGGAAAAATCCGTCCGAATCGTATTTGTGGCAGGCGCAGACGGCGGTGATGAACTATGTGATGCTGGAGAAACGCCTGCTGGAGCAGTGAAGAGATGCGCGTATGTAATCGAGCCGGAGCGCATTCTCTTCACTGCACGCGGCTGAGTTTTGTTACAGGACGGTCGTCCGAATGCTTCGTCCGATGAGCACCGCCGCTTCGGCGCGCGTCATAAACCGATCCGGAGCGAAAGATACCGCCGAAACGCCGGAAATGAGCTGATCATTCCATAATCGCAACACTGCGTCCGCGAACCAGGAGGTGGGCTGCACATCCGCAAACGGCGGGGTTTGCAGCAACCGGAATTTGTATTTGGCTTTGCGGGACGGATCGTAAAGCAGCCTGTCCAGGATCACGGCCGCTTCGGCGCGTGAAATGTTGGCGTCCGGCCGGATCGTGCCGTCCGGGAATCCTTCCAGAACTCCGCTTTCAACAGCCCGCATCATCGATTCATAGGCCCAATGCCGTTCGCTGAGATCGATAAATGAAAGGACCGGTTCCTCCGCTTTCCCTTCCGATCCGATATTCGGCGCAAGCTCTTCCGCGCCGCCATACACCGAATCCATGACGCTGTTCCCTTCCCGCTGACCATTGTCCGGGTCATGATTCAGAACTTCATACACATTCCGGTCCTGATCAGGATTCCGTTCTTCGTTTCGCACGGTTTCATCCCCGGCCGTGCGCGGGATGAGTCCGCCGCGGTCGAGCATCGTCACAAATTCAGCACGGGTGATCTGACGATCGGGAAAGAAAGAATAACCGTTCCCTTCCGCGATGCCCTTCTCGACCAACTGCAAGATTTCAGCTTCCGCCCAATGACCGGTCACATCTCCGAAACGCTTCGAAACGGGCAGATAGTTCGAAATTCCGTCCGCGATGCCGATCGCCATCTTCTGCCGGAAGGCGGGATCGCGAAGCTTCTTCTCATCCCCCGGATTCGACAAAAACGCGGTTTCGATGAGCGCGCTCGGCACATTCCCCATCCTGACCATATACACGGAGCTTTCCAGCAAACCGCGGTCGACCGTGCCCGCCGCTTTCACCGCCGCTTTCAGCAGCGCTTCCGCCAGCTTTCGGCTTTCGGGAGAAAGCCGGATCATTTCTTCACTGGCCGGATAGCGAGCTTGGGGATAGCGGTTGTCATAATAGAGGACAATCGTGCCCGAAACGTCGGGCGTATGGTACGAATTCGCATGAATCGACACGAGAATGTCCGGTTTGACGCTTCTTGAGATCGCGATTCGATCCTGAAGACTAAGCGTCACGTCGGAAGATCGCGTCATGATGACCTGATAGCCTCGCGCCACAAGCTCATCCCGAACTCTCAGCGCGATGTCCAGATTGACTTCCTTCTCTCTTAAACCGGTGACGCCGATCGCGCCCGGGTCCGATCCCCCGTGGCCGGGATCAATGAGAACGGTTGCAGACATCGCGGAGATCGGCATGGCGAACAACATCCAGCATAACAGTGCGATCGTGATGCTCTTCTTCATCGATTTGCTCCTCCTCCACCCTTCATTGTAAGGGAAGAGGACACCCGAAGTATGCAGGAAATAGAAGGAAGTTTTTCATTGTAAGCCAGTCGTGTTACACGTATAATATTCATGGAATGACAAATTTCGCGAAAGATTCATAGGAGGAGTTCCAGCCATGCGCCGCACCATCATCCTCGCTTCTTCTTCACCGCGCAGACATGAATTAATCCGAACGCTGGGCATAGACCCGGTCATCATCGCCAGTCAGGCCGATGAGACGGTGGAACCTGCCAAAAGTCCGCACGAAGTTGTTCAGGAACTCGCTCTTCGCAAGGCGTTGGCGGTATCCGAACAGCTTGAAAGCGTTCAGCCCGGCACGATCGTGATCGGAGCCGACACCATCGTCGTGCTCGACGGAGAGATTCTCGGCAAGCCTCGTGACGAGCAGGATGCCGCCAGGATGCTGCATATGCTTCAAGGCCGGTCGCATGACGTATACAGCGGAGTGGCCTGCGTGGATGTCGAAGGCCGCCGGCACGCCGCGGGCTGCCGCAGGACGGTCGTTCACATGAAACCGTTGACCGATGACCAGATCAGGCGATATGTGAAGACGGGAGAGCCGATGGACAAGGCGGGTTCTTACGCGATCCAGGGAATCGGCGCGACGTTCGTCACCGGGATCGAAGGCGATTATTTCAATGTCGTCGGGCTGCCGCTTGAGCTTTTGAGCAGTTTGCTGTCTGAATTTGGCGCAGAGGTGATCTGAAACTTTTCGTCCCGAGATAACGTTAATGGGTAAAGGAGGGAACTCATGTTACAGGAAGCGATCAAGACGAGTCTCACGCTTCGGGATATTCCGGAAGAGGACAGGCCGCGCGAACGCATGCTGCGTTACGGCGTGCACGCGCTGAGCGACGCGGAACTGCTGGCGGTTCTTCTGCGCACGGGAACGCGCCACGAGTCGGCGGTCACGCTGGCGCAGAGAGTGTTGAAAGAAGCCGGCGGACTTCGGAACATTCCCGATATGAACGTGGCGGAGATGACGGCGATCAAAGGTGTCGGCAAAGCCAAGGCGTTGCAGATTCAGGCCGGCATCGAACTCGGCAGGCGGCTGTCCCAGCTGCTGCCGGAAGAACGTCCGGTCATCCGCTCGCCCCGCGACGCCGCTTCGCTCGTCATGGAAGACCTTCGTTATCTGCAGAAGGAACATTTCGTCGTGCTGTTTCTGAATACGAAGAACCACGTGATTGCCAAGGAAACGCTGTCGATGGGCAGTCTGAACGCGTCGCTCGTTCACCCGAGAGAGGTGTTCCGCTCGGCGATCAAGCGGGGTTCCGCCTCCATCATCTGCATCCATAACCATCCGAGCGGAGATCCGACGCCGAGCCGCGAAGATCTGCTGTTGACGAATCGATTGGTCGAAGCTGGGAATATTATCGGTATCGAAGTGCTGGATCATCTGATCATCGGCGACGGCATCTTTATCAGTTTGAAGGAACAAGGACATCTGTAATATAATTAAGGTTACTTGATTGGCATCAAGCGAACGGAACTGCTGAAGCAAGCGGTAAGATGCAGCTATCCGGTTTTGTAATCTGGAAGGGAGATTTACATAATATGCGCGGGTTCACGAGAGATTTGGGCATAGATCTTGGCACAGCGAATACATTGGTTTACGTGAAAGGCAAAGGCATCGTCGTACGCGAACCGTCCGTCGTCGCGATACGGACGGATACGAAGCAGATCGAGGCGGTCGGCGAAGCTGCGAAAAAGATGATCGGACGCACGCCCGGGTCGATACGCGCGATCAGACCGATGAAAGATGGGGTCATTGCGGATTTCGAGACGACGGCGACGATGATCAAACATTTTATTCAGATCGCGCTGAAGAAGCAGCGCTTGTTCGGCAGAAGGCCGAATGTGATGGTGTGCGTGCCGTCGGGAATCACATCGGTCGAACAGCGCGCCGTGGAAGACGCGACGCGGCAAGCGGGCGCGAAGGAGGCTTACACGATCGAGGAGCCGTTCGCGGCGGCGATCGGCGCCAATCTTCCCGTGTGGGAACCGACCGGCAGCATGGTCGTCGACATCGGAGGCGGGACGACGGAAGTCGCCGTCATCTCCCTCGGCGGGATCGTCACCAGCCGCTCCGTGCGTGTCGCGGGGGATGAGATGGACGAAGCGATCATCCAGTATATCAAGCGCACTTACAATATGATGATCGGGGAACGAACGGCCGAACAGCTGAAACTGGACATCGGTTCTGCATTGCCGCTCGAAGATCCGGAAACGATGGAGATCCGGGGGCGGGATCTGCTCACCGGTCTGCCGAAGACGATCACCGTGAATTCCGACGAGATCGCGGAGGCTCTGTCCGATCCGGTGAACAGCATTGTCGAGACGGTCAAAATCACGCTCGAAAGATGTCCTCCCGAGCTTTCGGCGGACATCATGGACCGGGGCATCGTTCTCACGGGAGGAGGAGCGCTGCTCCGCAATCTGGACAAACTCCTCGCCAGCGAGACGGGCATGCCGGTGATCGTCGCGGACAATCCGCTGGATTGCGTGGCGATCGGCACCGGGCGCGCGCTCGAAAATCTTCACCTGTTCACGTCGCGTTCGGGTCCGACGAAAAAAGCGAAATAACCCTGTGTACGAGTACGTGTACGGGGCCGCACCCGGAAGGGGAATAATGGGTTCGGTGGTGCACCATGACGAAAAAGTTTGGAAACAAACGTCTGCTCATTTCGCTGATCGGTCTCGTCATCGTCATTGCTCTGATGGGGGTCACGTTGGGCAACAAGGTGGCTGTGTCTTGGCCGGAGAAAATGCTCCAGGATACGGTGGCGTGGATTCAGGGATTGATCTATAAGCCCGCTGGAATGGTAGCGGGCTTTTTTAAGGATATCGGCAACCTGCACAAGCTTTATGAGGAAAATGAGCGGCTGAAACGGACGCTCTCCCATTACGCCAGGGATACGGCCCGGTTGAACGTGCTGGAAGCGGAAAACGAAAGGCTGAAGAAGGCGCTCGCCTTCACCGAAAGACAGAAGCAGGCCGACGATCTTGTTTATCGCATCGCCCGGGTCGTTTCTTTCCATCAGGACGGCCTGAACAATGTGTTCAAGATCGATCTCGGGGCAATGGACGGCATACGGGAAGAGATGGCCGTCGTCACGACGGAAGGAATGGTCGGTAAAGTCATCCGCGTATCCGAATTCACTTCAACCGTCATCATGATCACGGATCTGAACGCGCAGAGCATGAACTCGACGGGAATCGCCGTTACGTCGATGGAACATCCGGATTCGTTCGGCATCATCGAATCGTACAACCGCGAAACCGGAAAATTGATCATGAGCAAGATCAAACAGGAAGATCCGTTGAAGGTCGGCGATACGATCATCACTTCCGGTCTTGGCGGCGTTTATCCCGTAGGACTCGTGATCGGGAAAGTCGTTTCGCGTTCTGCGGGCGCATTCGGCATCACCCATGTGGCTGAGATCGAGCCCGCGGCCGATCTGAACAATCCCCGTCTGCGCGAGGTGTTCGTTGTCCACAGGGCCTGGGACGTGGTGGACGAATGAATTGGTACAGGTTCTTATTGTGGTTCATCGGTTTTTTGTTCTTCTTGTGCGAAGGAACGATCGTCCCCTGGCTCATTCCGGATTTTGCCGCGGATATGCAACTGGTCGTCACTTCCCGTATGGCGTTCATCTGGTTTTTGTACATCGCGATCTATCTGCAACGTTCCACAGCGATCGCGATGGCGCTCGCATTCGGTTTGCTTCATGATCTGATCTTCTACGGGCACATGCTGGGGGTGCACGCCTTCGGCATGGTGTTGTGCACGTATTTGATCGCGCTCATGCTGCGCGATACGCACGTCACGTGGTATACCGGGATCGCCTCGATCGGGCTTGGGCTGATCGCGTTCGATATTATAAAATACGGTCTCTACCGATTGTTTCAAGTTACAGAGGCGGATCCGTGGTGGCATGTCGTCCATAACATCGTCCCTTCTCTATCGCTGAATCTTTTGTTCGCGCTCGCCATCTATTATCCGGTCATCAAAAGCTTCGCCAGAATCGAGAAGCACATCGCGCCGGTGGAACCGGATGAGATCCAGCCGTCCGGCCATAACTGGAAGGAAAGCAGGAATAGCTGATCTGACTGTGGAATTGTAAGGGGTGGAGGTAATAAAGGATCATGGCTGGCAAACAACATCATGTTACGATCAAGGGACGCAAGGACGGCCTCGTATTCGTGTTGGACGACAGTTGCCCCTTTTCGGATTTGTTGGAAGAACTGGAGTACAAGCTGGAGAAATCGCATCAAAATCTGCTTAATGGTCCGATCATGCATGTGCATGTGAAGCTCGGTAAGCGTCAGGTGACCGAAGAGGAGAAACAGTCGCTGCAACAGATGATCAACCGCCGCAATCTCGTGGTTCAATCGATAGAGAGCGCTCCGGATGCGCAGGGGAAAACGCAGCACCGGGTGATGGCCGGCATCGTCAGGTCGGGACAGGTGCTGGAAAGCGAAGGGAGTCTGATCTTCATCGGCGACGTGAACCCGGGCGGAACGATCGTCACGGGCGGCGATCTGTTCGTTCTGGGCGCGCTGCGCGGCACGGCTCACGCCGGAGCAACAGGCAACCGGGAAGCGGTGATCGCCGCGTCTTATCTGAAACCGACACAACTTAGGATCGCAGGCGCGATCAGCAGGCCGCCGGATGAATGGGAGATTCATGACGCGACCATGTTGTTCGCCTATATGAAAGACGAACATATGGAAATCGAGAAGATCACACATCTGTTTCGGCTACGGCCTAACGCAGTTGAAATATTCAGGGGAGAGTGAGACCTTTGGGAGAAGCGATCGTGATCACATCGGGGAAAGGCGGAGTCGGCAAAACGACCTCGTCTGCGAACATAGCGACCGCGCTGGCGTTGCTCGGTAAAAAAGTGTGCATGGTGGATACGGATATCGGGCTTCGCAATCTGGACGTCGTGATGGGACTCGAGAACAGAATCATCTTCGACCTGGTCGATGTCGTACAGGAACGTTGCCGGCTGGAACAGGCGCTGGTGAAGGACAAACGATTCGATGAACTGTATTTGCTTCCCGCCGCGCAAACGAAAGATAAACAGGCCGTCGAACCGGAAGATGTGAAGAAATTGGTGACGGAACTGAAGAAGACGCATGATTTCGTGATCATCGATTGTCCGGCCGGGATCGAGCACGGATTCCGAAACGCCGTGGCCGGAGCCGATAAGGCGATCGTCGTGACGACGCCGGAAAACGCCGCCGTCAGGGATGCGGACCGGGTCATCGGACTCTTGGATAAATCAGGGATTCATTCGCCAAAATTAATTATAAACCGCGCCCGCATCAATATGATGAAGAGCGGCGACATGCTCGATATCGATGAGATCTGTTCGGTGCTCGCGATTGACTTGCTCGGCATTGTGCCCGACGATGAACATGTGATCAAGGCGGCCAATGCGGGAGAACCGACGGTCATGAACCCGAATTCGAAAGCATCGCTCGCGTACCGCAACATCGCGCGCCGCATGCTGGGCGATTCGGTACCGCTTATGGCATTGGAGGAGAAGAACGGCCTTTTCCGGAAGGTGAAAAAGTTCTTCGGAATGGGATGAGTTCGTTGCTCGAGAAATTCAAACGACTGGATTGGATCATGTTGTCTATCCTCGTGCTGTTCATGATATTCAGCACGATTGTCATATACAGCGCCACGGTCGATAATCAGCTGTTCGGGCCGCAGAAGCTGTATTATGATAATATCCGCAACTATGTGATCGGCTTCGTCGTCTTGATCGGCGCGGCTTTGGTGGATTATCGGTGGCTGGGCAAATTGTCCATCTTCCTATATATATTCGGCATTCTTCTGCTGGTCGGCATTTTCTTCTTCGGCACGGAAATCAACAACGCCAGGGGATGGTATCAGCTGCCGATCGCCGCATTCAGCTTTCAGCCGGCGGAATTGATGAAGCTGCTGCTTATCCTGTTGATCGCGCATATGCTGGCGAAGAGCGAAGGGAAGACGCTGCGCATCTTCAAGGAAGTCGTGCCGATCGGAGTCGTTGTCCTGGTGCCGTTTGTGCTTGTGCTGATGCAGCCCGATTTGGGCAATGCGATCATCTATCTGGTAATCATGCTGGGCATGCTGTGGATCGGCAACATCCGCTATTTGCACGTGCTGATCGGTCTGTGCGTGTTTATCGTGTCGCTCTTTCTGTTCCTGAATTTGTACGAGAAGCATCATGACGAGATCAAGCAATTTTTTGAGGAGCATAAGAAAGGTCACTGGGTGAAGCGGATCGACTCCTATCTGAATCCGGAAGAAGCCGATCCGAACGCTTCCTATCAGTTGCGGAAATCGATGACCGCGATCGGTTCGGGCAGATTTTCCGGAGACGGTTTTCTGCAGGGCAATTCGGTTCACAATAATCATATTCCGTACGCCTACTCCGACGCGATTTTTGTCGTGATCGCCGAAGAGTTCGGGTTTCTGGGCTCATCGATTGTGTTGCTCGTCTATTTTCTGATGCTGTATCGGATGATCATTACTTCGATTCACAGTTCGACGTTCTTCGGTTCGTATATCATCATCGGCATCGTCTCCATGTTCGTTTTCCAGATCTTCGAGAACATCGGGATGTTGCTCGGGATCATGCCGATCACGGGGATTACGCTGCCGTTCATCAGCTACGGCGGTACCTCTCTCCTCATCAACATGCTCGCGCTCGGAATCGTGATGAGCGTTCAGATTCACCGCGACCGGGACGACCAATCCGACCCCGCGTTTTGATTCACGTTTGATCATCATTCGACTCCAATCAAGTCTGCCGCGAAACGCCGCGCGCAGGCTTTTTTTGTCCGGAATCTTCATCCTGAAGCGAGTCGCCCGGAAGCGAAAGGAATACGGCGGCAACGGATGGTCTCCGGAAATCAATGTTATCAAAAAGAAAATTTCGCTAATGGATTTATTAAATAAAGAAGGTTTTTATCGATTTATGTCTAATAAAAAAATAATGTAACATGAAAGCGTTTATTATTGAGCAGGTGGTGTACTAACATGAGTGAGAAGAAAAAGAAGAAGAAACATCCTGATCAGCAACCGCAGCAGAATCAAGCACAAGACAGCGGAACAGAGTTCTTCACCTCCGATGTAGACCAACCGGGCGAAACCGAAGGCAGCCAATCTCATGCGGCGAGCGATGAAGGTGTGAACATCACTGCGATAGATCAATCTTCAGAATCTGAGTCAACAAACGTTCAGCATTCATCCGACACGGAAGCTCAACCGCCGGCGGCGGAAGGCAACGACCCCGAGATCGCGAAATCCGACTCGGCGCAAGGGCTAATCGAAGCTGAACGGCATGAATTGTCGAAAGATGAAGAGAAGGCGAAAAAGAAGAAAGAGAAGAAATCTTCCGATCGCAAGAAGCAGGAAGAGAACGTGTTGAATGCGGAGGACGGCAAACAGTCCGGAGATCAATCCGCTCAGAGCAAGGGCAAGTTCGCGCAAGCGTTCAAGAAGACGATGGATGAGACAACGTCCTTGTTCGCGGCTGATGGCGATGACGGAAAGAAAAAAGGGTTCCGCATCACGGTGGCGCTGAAGCTGTTTTCCATCATTTTCATTTGCATCATCGGTTCCGTGGCGGTTACCGGACTCATCTCCATGGTGGTCACGAACAACATTATCGAGAAGACGTCGCAAACGACGGCTTATGAAACGATCCGCCAAGCGAGCGAGAAGATCGATTCCGTGCTGTCGGTGTACGAACAGATCTTGATGCAGTTGACGTCCAATTCGGAACTGTACCGCAATCTGTTCATCGCGAACGCAACCGACAGAACGGAAACGGAACGAAGCAGAGCGCAGAAAAATGTGGTGGCGATCATGTCGGAGTACTCCATGTCGAACAACAATATTGTGAACATCGCCGCCATTCCGGTTGATCCGGATCTCAGACATTTCACGTTGGCCATCGCGACCGGCGCGACGTATGACCGCAATGAAGCATGGTTCCAGAACGTGGTGAACAAATCGCAAAACGTATGGCTGGATACGAGATTGGGCGGCTACAGCGGCATTCAGGACCGACCGCTGTTCGCTCTGGCGAGAAAAGTCACGTCCAACTACGCGAACAACAGGCAAGATTTTGTCTTCCTGATCGAGATCACTCAGAAAGTGTTGAACGATCAGGTGACCGGGATCAAGCTCAGCGACTCTTCCAAGGTTTACATAACCAATGCCAACAATCAGCTGCTGCACGGCGACAACAACAACGTCATTCTGAGCCAGGCGGACGTTCAGAGACCGTCCGACAACCGCGGCACCCTCAAGGGCAAGGACGGAAAAACGCATCTCGTCGTCAGCCATCTTTCGAATAAAACCGGATGGTATGTCGTCGGTACGGCCCCGATGTCCGAACTGACGAAGGATACGAAGACGATCTGGCAATCCGTGATCCTCATCCTGATCGTGTCGATGCTAGTGGGCGCCGTTCTCAGTCTGGTTGCCGCAAGATCGGTGGCCAAGCCGCTGAAGAAGCTGCAAATGCTGATGAAGGAAGGCGCGACCGGCAATCTGAACGTGCGCACGCAATTCAGGAATCGCGATGAGATCGGTCTCGTCGGACAAAGCTTTAACGAGATGATGGAACAGATCAAACATCTCGTGCAACAGACGAATCATTCCGCCGGAGAGGTATTGGCTACCGCTCAGCAGTTGTCCGTATCCGCCAATGAGACCGCTCAGGCGGCGCGCGAGATTTCGGAGGCGACGGAACAGATCGCAAGCGGAGCTTCGACGCTCGCATCCGAAGCTGAACGCGGCAATGAACTGGTTATGAACTTGAGCAACCAGCTTGAACAGGTCGTTCAGGCGAACCGCCTTATGGGCGAAGTCGCGACGGACGTTCATAAAGCGAGCGAACAGGGCACAAGCTACATGGCCCAACTGACGCAAAAGACGCAGCAGACCGAAGAAATGACGCGCCGTATGGTCGAGAAGGTCAATCAGCTGCAGGAGAGCACGGAATCGATCCGCAACTTGCTTGACATGTTGACGCAGATCACGCAGCAAACGAATATTCTCGCCCTGAACGCGTCGATCGAAGCTTCGAGATCGGGAGCCGCAGGCAAAGGCTTTATGGTGATCGCCGGCGAAATTCGCAAACTCGCGGACCAGTCGAGAGAATCGATCAAAGTCGTCGCAGAAATTACGGAGCATATTCAGGGCAGCATCGGCGAAACCGTCAAGGTGATGTCCGAAGCGTATCCGCTGTTCCAAGAGCAGATCGAATCGGTGAAGGACGCCGAAAATCTGTTCATCAATGTGCGTGACCGCATGACGGGACTCGTACAGCAATCGGATAAGGTGACCGAATCGATCGAACAGCTGGAGAAGGCGCAGCAGGTGCTGTCGGATACGATGTCCAGCGTAAGCGCCGTTTCGGAAGAGTCTTCCGCGATTTCGGAGGAAGTCGCTTCTTCCAGCGCATCGCAGTTGTCGACCAGCGACAAACTCGTTCAATTGGTGGAGAAGCTCGAGGCGCTGTCCGGCTCCCTTTCCGAGTCGCTGAAGAAGTTCAAAGTATAAGCTGTTTTTTCTCCCTGAACATACGGACGGCTTCGATCCGCTTTGGTACGCTGCCGTTTGCGGTATGCGCGGACCGAAGCCTTTGTACTCTGTACGCGTCCGGAATCGGATCGGTCTTCTTCCGGATGCAGCGTGTGAGAATTGAGACGACATAAACCCCCTTTTCCGTCATATACATGGTAGTGACAAGCTATCTGACGGGAAAGGGGTTTCCTCTTTATGCAGCTCAAATCGAACATCAGACGGCGCAGAAAGGCCAGAATCAGGTCGATCAGACGGATGTTATCCAAGACGCGGGCGGGAGGACAGCAGCTTGGCTCGGGAGTGCAGCCGCATGTCCATCGCCATCAACAGGATGGAACAACGAGCCGTGAAGAAAACCTTTTCCGAATGAACCGTGATCAATTGCCCGCAGACCCCGAAGAAGCGTGGAAACGCAAAATGGCCGCCTGGAATCGTCAGGAAGGTTCGAACCGTATCAGGCCTGGACGCGGTCGGAAGGCGGGGTTTCTCACATGGCATGTGCCGGCCTGGGGAGGATTGAATCTGGCCGGCATCTCCATCAGCATCGGGCTGTTCGTTTTTCTGTGGGGATTGTATCAAGTCCCCGCTTCTTGGGCGCAGAAGACGCAAATTGCGATCGCCGACATGCTGCGGGAACCGTTCGACGTGCGGAAGGCGGCGAATTGGTACGAAGAGCGGTTCGGCGGTTCTCCGGCATGGATCCCGATCTGGAATCGGGCGCGGGAGGAGGAAGCGCAAACCGTTCATTCGCAGACGCTCTCTTCGCTCAAGGCTCCGGCTAAGGGGGCGATCGTGACTCCGTTCAGCTCCGACAGACAGGGAATGCACATTCGGGTATCCGCCGGCCAGCCGATTCGCGCGGCGGCCCGCGGAAGGGTTGTGTTCAACGGGCAAACTTCTTCCGGCAGGACGATCGTCATTCAGCACCCCGACCATATCCGCACGGTGTACGGAATGTTGGACGAAACGGTGGTTGACGTCAATTCGTGGGTTGAACAGGGCGATGTGATCGCCAATGGGATTCAGGAACGAGAACCGGGTGAGGGGTTGCTCTATTTTTCCGTGCGCGTCGGTGATGAATACGTCGATCCTGTGAAAGTGGTCAGCTTTGATTAAATTGTACGGCATCCCCATCCGCATCCATCCTCTCCTATGGATCGTTCTCGCTTGCTCCGCCCTTACCGGCCATCTGATTGAACTGCTGGTGCTGTTCGGCGTCGTGTTCATTCATGAAATGGGACATGCTTCGGCGGCTGCCTGTTTCCGCTGGCGTGTGAAGGAGATCCGCCTGCTTCCGTTCGGCGGCGTGGCGGAGATGGAAGAAGATGGCAATATCCCGGCATGGCAGGAACTGCTTGTCGTACTCGCAGGACCGCTGCAGAACGCGATCATGATTTCGGTCGCCTTTTTGTGCCGCGCCGCGGGGTGGTGGTCGGCATCGTGGACGGACTATTTTATGGATGTGAACCTGATGATCGCACTTTTCAACCTGATGCCGGTTTACCCGCTGGACGGAGGAAGGCTGATTCGGATTGTGCTCGGTTTATGGTGGCCGTATTATCGGACGCTGCATGTGACGACGACCGTCAGCCTGATGTTGTGCGCCATCATGATCGCGGTCAGTCTGGGCTTGTGGAACGCATCCGTCCCCGATCTCAATCTGTTCATGATCGGCCTTTACTTGCTGGCGAGCAATTGGTCCGATTATCGTCATCTCTCGTACACGTTCATCCGGTTTTTGATGGGCAGAGAGTCCCGCATGGCGCAGAAGCTGGAGCGCGGAGCGGTTGCCAAGCCGATCGTCGCATCCGCCCGTTCGACCGTCGGCCAGATTGTGAAACAACTGATGCGCGAGCACTACCATGTGATTTATGTTTGCGACGAATTCGGCAAGATCCGGCAGGTGCTGCCGGAACAACGGCTCATCGACGCTTACTTGACGGGAAAAAAGGAGCAGGATCGTGTCAAATCGCGGCGAATCCGTTACAATAAGATAGAACGTAGCGAACGCCGTATGTAGAGGTGACGAGTGTGAGACAACTCGTGATGAAGTCGGAAGCGGGTCAACTGCATGCTGCGCTGCTGGAATCGGGATGTCTGTTGGAATATTTCGTGGAAAAAAAGTCGGCGCTTCCCGTCGTGGGCAATATGTATAAAGGCAAAGTGATCAACGTGCTGCCCGGTATGGATGCCGCATTCGTCGATATCGGCCACGGGAAGAACGCTTTTTTGCATGTCGATGATTTGAACGGTTCCGAAGAAGACTCCTCCGAACAGAAAATTCCGATTGAAGAACGGTTGCGCAGCGGGCAGGAGATTCTGGTTCAAGTGATGAAAGAACCGCTCGGCACGAAGGGAGCGCGGGTGACGACGCACTATTCGCTGCCGGGGAGATGGCTCGTATATATGCCGGTTGCGAATTACGTCGGCATCTCCCGCAAAATCGACGACGCCGATGAGCGCGAGCGGTTGAAGGCGATCGGTGAGAAACTGCGATCGCCGGGCGAAGGGCTGATTTTGCGTACGGCGGCCGCCGGTAAAAGTGAAGCGGAGCTGAAGCACGATCTGGACGAACTTCGCGAGAAGTGGAAACTGATCCTGTCTTTGTACGAAACGATGCGCGCACCGGCGGAACTGTTTCACGAGTTGGACATGCTGCCCAGGTTGGTGCGGGATGTGTTCACCGAGCAGGTTGAACGATGCGTCGTAAGCGACCGGCATCTGCAGGCGCAGGTGGCCAATATACTCAGCCATTACGCCCCCCAGCTGATCGAGCGGATCGTCGTGGAAAGCGGCCGCGACGTATTCGAGCATTATCAGATTCACGATCAGATCAACCGTCTGTTTGCAAGAAAGATATGGCTGAACAACGGAGGCTATATCGTCGTCGACCGCACGGAGGCGCTGACGGTGATCGATGTGAACACGGGCAAATATACGGGAAGCGTCGATCTGGAACAGACGGTGTATGAGACGAATCTCGAGGCCGCCAGGCTGATCGCGCAGATCATCCGGCTAAGGGATATCGGGGGCATCATCATCGTTGATTTTATCGATATGTCCGAAGAACAGCATCGCGCGGCGATCTTGGAACAGCTCGACCAATACATGCGGCTGGATCGGACGAAAAGCGTCATCATGGGTTGGACGAAGCTCGGATTGCTGGAGATCACGCGCAAGAAGGTAAGAGAAAGCGTGGACGATCTGTTGAGCGATACGTGTCCGACATGCGGCGGAAGCGGGCGGGTGTCGCTGGTCGCGGATGAACGGCCGGTCGAATGACCGACGCGATGGTGCACGGAGGAGAATAAGACGCACATCGCTCTTTACATGACACGATGAAATGTGGTAGACTGATTTCATGCGTTTCCATGCGCTGTAACCGCTCATGCTTGGTATACAAGCACCGTCCGTTGCGGCGGTCACCAATGTTGTGGCGAGTCTAAGTCGAGGAGGTGCACCAACTTATGTACGCGATTATCGTTACCGGCGGCAAGCAATACAAAGTCCAACAGGGCGACGTCATCTTCGTGGAGAAGCTGCCCGTTGCGGAAGGCGAAACCGTTACGTTCGATCAGGTAGTGGCGGTTTCCGGTGAAAACGGCTTTGTAGCCGGCACTCCGACCGTTTCCGGCGCGAAGGTGATCGGCAAGGTCGAAAAGCACGGCAAAGGCGAAAAGATCATCGTATTCAAGTATAAGCCGAAAAAGAACTATCGCCGCAAACAAGGTCATCGTCAACCGTACACGAAAGTTGTGATCGAGAAGATCGAAGCGTAAACGGTGAAGACATGATCAGAGCGAAGATCGAACGAACGGCTGACGGGTTCGTACAAGCTTATACGATCGACGGACACGCGCAATATGACGAGCCGGGCAAAGATATCGTATGCGCCGGCGTCTCCGCGGTCGCCGTGGGGACGTATAATGCGATCGAGAGCCTTCTTGGTCTCAAGCCGAAGTACGTCATGGGCAACGGATTCATGCATGTCGATGTGTCGGGTTTGCGGATCGATTCCGCCGAGACGCGGGAGAAACTGAATCTCTTGCTCGAGAGCATGATCGTCATGTTGCGGACGATCGAACAATCTTACGGAGAGTACATTACCGTAACGGATTCCCATACGAATATGTGAATGAAGGAGGCGAGCTCACCATGTTGCAGTTGAATCTCCAGCTGTTTGCATCGAAGAAAGGGGTCGGTTCGACGAAAAACGGCCGCGACAGCATCTCGAAACGTCTCGGCGTGAAGCGTGCTGACGGTCAATTCGTCAAAGCCGGCAATATTCTCGTGCGCCAACGCGGCACCAAGATTCATCCGGGTAAAAACGTTGGCATCGGTTCCGACGATACGCTGTTCGCGCTTATCGAAGGTACGGTCAAGTTCGAACGTTTCGGCCGCGACCGCAAGAAAGTCAGCGTATACCCTGTGGAATCCGCGGCAGCGGAAGCTTAATCCGATGACATTCAGAAGCCTGGCGTTTAATGCGCCAGGTTTTTTTATGCGGCTATGCGGGCGCGGAACGAGAGGTGCGAGCCGGTTGCAAGAACCTGGAGATTGTCCATGTGATTTTGCCCAAAACATGCTATACTGTTCGTTAGAAATATGTGGGAGAGATCATCGTTATGCGGAACAGGTTTTTGAAACGGTCGGCATTTGTCACAGCAGTGATCGCGCTCGTACTTATCATCGCGCACATCAGCATGGCCGTCACGATCGCAGCGGTCGTGCTGTTCGTCGTCTGCGCAGCCTTGTGGATCGTCATCGACAGGAAAGAAACGGCCGAAGAGAAGGCCAGGTTAATCAGTGAGAAAGAGCAGGAAATCATGCGCGCATTAAGCCATTACCGGCATGACTGGATGAACGATCTGCAGGTTTTATTCGGTTATGTGAGCCTGAAGAAATATGATAAATTGGCTGCGTATCTGGAGAAAATAAAGAGCAAATTGGGCGAAGAGAGCCATATTGCCGCTTCGGGCAACGCTTCGCTCAGCTTGCTCTTGATGTCCTATCGTTTTTACAGCCAAAACTACGATCTCCACGTTACGTTGAACAAATCCGTTCAATTGAACGCGATACCGCTGCGGCCCGACCGGCTAGTCCGCATCGTGAAGAGCGGCCTTGATCTGTTTCAGAAATTCGCTTTGCTTCCCGGTTCTTCGGAAGACCCGAATGAACTGGATCTGACGATCGTGACGACCGACGATCATGTGGAACTGGTATATCAGTTCACGGGGGAATTCGGGACAGGCCTGGAAAGCGAACTCGCAAGGTGGATGGCCGAATTGAGCGGGGAAGGCGCAACGGGATCATACGTGGTCGGAGAAGATCAGGCGGATGTGACCGTCCGAATTCGATATGAATAGACGCGGACGCGATGAACAAAGAACGGTTGACGGATTCAAGTGATTGAGGTGAACAGGAATGTTTGTGGATAAAGCGAAAATTTACGTTAAAGGCGGCAAAGGCGGCGACGGATTGATCGCGTTTCGGCGGGAGCTTTATGTGCCGGACGGCGGTCCCGCCGGGGGAGACGGCGGCAAAGGCGGCGACGTCATTTTGCGCGTCGACGAAGGGCTGCGGACTTTGGTCGATTTCCGGTATAAGAAGCACTACAAGGCGCCGAACGGTGAAAAGGGACGCAACAAGGGCAGACACGGAGCCAATGCGGAAGATCTGGTTGTCCGGGTGCCGCCGGGTACGGTGGTCATCGATGACGATACGAAAGAGATTCTCGCCGACCTGACGCAGCACGGTCAAGAGGTGGTTGTAGCCCGCGGCGGCAAGGGCGGACGCGGGAACATGCGCTTCGTCAGTCCGGCCAACACGGCTCCCTATATCGCCGAGAACGGCGATGAAGGAGAAGAACGCTGGCTCGTGCTCGAATTGAAAGTGATCGCCGATGTCGGTCTCGTCGGCTTCCCGAGCGTAGGCAAGTCGACGCTCCTGTCGGTTGTATCGGGCGCGAAACCGAAGATTGGCGATTATCATTTTACGACGTTGACCCCGAATCTGGGCGTCGTGGATGTGGGAGACGGACGCAGTTTCGTAATGGCGGATTTGCCCGGACTTATCGAAGGCGCTCACGCGGGAGTGGGGCTGGGGCATGAGTTTTTGCGCCATGTCGAACGGACGCGGCTGATCCTGCATGTCGTCGACATGGCGGCTGTGGAAGGCCGCGATCCGTTTGAAGACTGGGTGAAAATCAACGACGAATTGCGCCTCTACAGCGAGAAGTTGGCCGAACGCCCGCAGCTCATCGTCGCCAACAAGATGGACCTTCCCGGAGCGGAAGAACAACTGGAACTGTTCAAGATGCGGCTGGAGGAACTCGGCCGCAGCGATGAAGTGCTGCCCATATCGGCGGTCACCAGGCAAGGAGTGCGGCAGGTGATCTACCGGGTGGCGGATATGCTCGATGAGATGCCGCAGACTCCGGCTGCGGATGTCGTTGCCGAGGATGAGGGACGCAAGGTGTTCCGGTACGAGAAAAACGAGGAGAGCGATTTCAGGGTGCGCCGCGAAAACCATTATTTTGTTGTCGAAAGCGAGGGCATCGAGAAATTCATCAAGCGCACGAATTTCAGCAGTTATGAAGCGCAGCTAAGGTTCGGGCGCATCCTGCGCAAAATGGGTGTGGACAAAGAACTGCGAAAACTGGGCGCGACGGATGGCAGCATCGTGAGAATCGGTGATTTCGAGTTCGAATTTGTGGAACAGGAATAGTGATATAAGCCATTTTTCCCAGCGAATCGCTTACTCTTCAAATAAAAAATAGAAAATTTGAAGAAAATTAAAAAAAGGTGTGGCAAATTATAGCACATTATGATATGATCATACTAGATTCTCATATTAACAGTAATTAATTGCATATCATGAACCTCTGCCGAATACGAGAATATGACCTGTATTTTACTAAAGGTTCCTTCATCCACCATTGGATTGTGACTAGTCGCTTTGATGTGATCAAATAGTCACGTTCACTGTGGATGTTTGCAAGACGATAGGGTAAAATAGTATCGGAAGTTTTCCTCGACTAAACAGGATTGGTCGAGTTTAACTGAGAAAAACGGTCTATCAGTTGAAAGGACGAGGTTCGTGAGAAGCAAAAGTTTTCTTGACTCAGCATTGTTGCTGGAAGAGAGACGTTCCACCATCCTATACTTCGGCATGGTCTATTTGGTAAGTCTGGTCTATCATTTGTTCTACTATTACTACTTTCCGGTTTATGTTGTACAGAGATTCTATCTGGAGAGATTCATCGTCATCTCCATGCCGATCATCGTGATGACTTTGTTGATTCCTGTCGTCTTCTACGTTGTTCGAACGAAATTTATGCCATATGTGAAATATGCATTTATCAGTCTGTTTGTCGTTTTAACCATTATTTCCGACCTGATCAGCTATTCGATGATTCAATATTATGACGGCGGCAACATCGGCGAAGTCATCATGGTCGTCTTTGCCGCAATCTTTGTAAATCCGGCGTTTTTCTGGTTTGCAACCGTCGCACTGTTAATGAAATATGTCGTTGTCAGCTTGGTATATCCTTTATTGCTTTCCACCCTTCTGTTGCCGTTGGGTTTAAGCGGTCTCGTCAGCGTATTGGGATACGTGATTTTACGCAGATTCATGGCCTACGTCAGGGCGATCAACACGGTCTATAACGATCACTTCAGCAACATGGTAACCGGCATCATCGCGATGCTGGAACTCAAAGACCCCCATACGCGGGGTCACAGCGAGCGGGTGGCGAAGTATTCCGTTGCGCTCGCCCGCAAGGTGGGCAAGTTCACCGAGCAAGAATTGAATACGCTTTATTATTCCTGCCTGCTTCACGATATCGGCAAGATGCAGGTCAGTGATGATATCTTAACCAAGCCGGATCGTCTTACCGACGAAGAATACGAAGTTGTGAAGATGCATACCGTGTTTGGTGTAAACGCCATCAAAAACATCGAGAGTTTGCAGCCGTGCATAGAGATTGTGCGCCACCATCACGAACGTTGGGATGGGACAGGCTATCCCGATGGGTTGAAAGGCGAGCAGATTCCTCTGCTCACCCGAATCGTGTCGATTGCTGACGCCTTCGACGCGATGACATCGCATCGCGCGTATCGCGCCGCGCTCACGCCCGATGAAGCGTATACCCGCATCATCAAGGGCAGCGGTACGCAGTTCGACCCGAATCTCATCCCACACTTTAAAAATGTGTTTCCTACGTGGCTCTCCATCTTGCACGACTACCATGATACCCACGAGGAGGAATACAAACGCTTATATGGCAATGAGGCATATCAGTTGAAGGGGGTGAATTTATGAAGATTCGGAAACTCAAAAAAGTTCAACTGACATGCTGGTGGTGCTGCATGGGTCAATCCTGCTGCCCGAGTCCGTGGTGTTTACCGTGATCGTAACAGCCTAGAGAAAGTTCCGCAGCACACGGAGAAGGCTTTCTTCGCTACGCGTAGAGCGTGGCGAGAAAGCTTTCTTCATTAATTGGGGCAAATACGTTAACGAATCTCTTCATGTGAAATGGGGTGAAATAATGAATATCCATGACGGCAGCCGGGTTGAACTTGTCAAGTTGCAAATTCATCGCCATAAGAAAAACATTATCGTGGAAGATGTGCTGGCGAAAGAATACTATGAAATGTCCCCCGCCGGAGCTGACGCCATCGAGGCGATTCAAGGCGGAGCGGCGCTCGGTGAGATCGAAGCCGATTTGAAGCGGAAATATCCGGATGAGGACATCGACGTCAAACAATTCGTCGCCGATCTCATCGAGCTTGGACTGGTTGCGGCGATCGACGGTCAGGTCATCGGTACGGGCCGCGAATTGCTTGAATCCGAACCCGAACAGCGTCGGCAGATCTATTTCTTCCACGCACTCGGCAAATTTCTGTTTCGAACACCGTTCATCCTCGTATACGTTGCGGCGTTCGTGTACAGCATGTGGATGATCTTTACGAACCCGCAGCTCAGGCCTGAACCTCACAGCATGCATCTGGTCGAATCGATGACGATCAATGTGATCATATGGGCAGGCACTTCGCTTTTTCTGCTGGCGCTTCATGAATTCAGTCATTTTCTGGCCGCAAGAGCCTATCATATCCCCGCAACATACGACATCGGACACCGCTTTTACTTCCTCGTGCTGGAGACGCAGCTGACGGAGATATGGAAGCTGGAACCGCGCCAGCGAATCATCCCGTATCTCGCAGGGGTGATGAACGACTTTGTGATGCTGGCTCTGACGTTAACGCTGCGCGTCTTGTATCCCGAGATGAACGACATGCTGTACGACATTTTGGAATTGACGACGTTTTACCTGATCATCATGATCGTATTCCAGACCTGTGTGTTCATGAAGACCGATCTGTATTATGTGATCGAAACATTGTCGGGTCATCTGAATCTTCAGGAAAGAGCGCTGTCGTGGCTGAAGCAGCTGTTCAAGAAACATAAAGAAAAGGAACCGGCGTTCGTGAAGGGCTTTGCCCTCTTCTATTCTGGCGGCATCGTGCTTGCGGTCTGGTTTTTCATTCGCATCGGGTTTCCGCAGTTTCTGCATTTTCTCGATCATGCGATGGATCATCTGTCCTATCACGTCACGCACCTCTATTTCTGGGACGGGATTTTATTCGTGTTTCTCAACGGTCTTCTACTTCTGTTCCTGTTCTATTCCTGGATTCGTTCGCTCGTCTGGTATATGCGGTCCAGGTCGGAAACGGTCGGCGGAAGAAGGGCGCACGTTTGAACGTTTATATGATCCCATGTTGTCGAAACGTGAAGTCCGAACCCGTGCATTCGGGAGGACTTCATTTTTTTTATGTCGTAAAAATGTTTCGCCTATTGCGCTGAAGCCATCTTTCCGATATAATGTCCACTATCAATATACATCAGTCTTTCTCGGATGGACTTTCTTCGCAGGTTGCGATCATATGCGAAGTGGAGGTTGGACGATGGCGAATCAGGAGCAGAACGGTAACCCGCTGCGGTATTATCTTGTTCGCAGCGACATCTTGCCGGAAGCTTTGCTGAAAACGGTGCAGGTGAAGCAACTGCTTGCGAGCGGTGCGGTGAAGACGGTGAACGAGGCCGTCGAGCAGGTGGGGCTTAGCCGAAGCGCGTTCTACAAGTACAAGGACGGGATTCACGATCCGACGCGGCTGGAAGGCGAGCGCATCGCCATCATCTCGCTCGATCTGCATCATCGGGCCGGCATTTTATCCAGGGTGTTGGCCGCGATTGCCGGTGACGGCGGCAACGTGCTGGCAATCAATCAGACGATTCCGCTGCAGGGGATCGCCAACGTCGTCATCACGGTAGAAACCTCCGAGATGAAAGATCTGCTTCTGGATGAGTTTGTGGAGAAGCTGCGGCATATGGATGGCGTGACCCGCGCCAGCATTATCGGTCAAGGATAAGGAAAGCACAAGGAGACGAAAGGCAGGAGGTACGGATATGAAACCAATCAATATCGGCATGCTTGGTCTGGGAACTGTCGGATCGGGAGTCGTTCGCATCATCGAGGGACATCAGGAAGATTTGAGCAGACAGATCGGCACGTCCGTGAACATCAGAAAGATCGCGGTCCGCAATGCGGCCAAATCGCGCAAGGTGACGGTCGATCCCGCGCTTTTGACGGAAGATCCGTGGGAAGTGATCCATGATCCGTCGATCGATGTGATCGTTGAAGTAATGGGCGGTGTGGAGCAGACGAAGGAATACGTGCTGGCCGCTCTCGCCAAAGGCAAACACGTCGTTACGGCCAACAAGGATCTGATCGCGCGGCACGGTCCGGAGATTCTCGCGGCAGCCGCCAAAAACCGTTGCGATGTCATGTACGAGGCGAGCGTGGCGGGCGGCATCCCGATCTTGCGGACGCTTGTCGAAGGTTTCTCCAGCGACCGCATCACGAAGATCATGGGCATCGTGAACGGCACGACGAATTACATTTTGACGAAAATGACGCAGGAAGGCGCTTCGTACGAAGAGGTGTTGGCCGAGGCGCAAAGACTGGGCTACGCGGAAGCCGATCCGACCTCCGATGTGGAAGGCTATGATGCGGCGTACAAGATGATCATTCTCAGCTCGCTCGGTTTCCACGTGCACGTATCCTTGGACGATCTCGATATTAAAGGGATCACAGGTGTAACGGCGGAAGACATCGCCAGCGCGAAGAGAATCGGTTATACGATCAAACTGCTCGGCATCGCGGAACGCCAGGATGATCTGATCAGCATCAGCGTGCAGCCGACGATGATCAGGAATTCGCATCCGCTGGCGTCGGTGAACGGCGTGTTCAACGCGATCTACGTATACGGGCAGGCTGTGGGCGAGACAATGTTTTATGGACCGGGGGCCGGCGACATGCCGACGGCAACATCCGTCGTGGCGGATCTTGTGGCGGTGTCGCGCAATCTGATGCTCGGCATCAACGGAAGCCGAAACAACCTGATCTCGACGGATAAAAAGCTGAAGAGCGACGAGCAGATCGTGAGCAAATATTTCATGCGTCTTCATGTTGCCGACAAAACGGGCGTGCTCGCGCAAATCACGCAAATATTCGCGGATCACGGCATCAGTCTCGAGTCGGTCATTCAGCAACCGAACAACGGCAAACCCGAGACCGAAATCATCATCATCACGCATGACGCCAGCAAGGCAGGATTGGAACGCGTCCTCGCCCGTTTCGCACAGATCGAATCGGTGAAGTCGGTGCGGAGCGTCTACCGGGTCGAAGGTTGAACGGCGTTATACGATAGATTTTTCTCACCTCGTCAGGAATGACATGGTATACTATAACGCAGATGCATCGAATCGACGAAAAAGGAGTAGCAAGGCGATGAATTATTCAGGATTATTGCAGAAGTACAGAGAATACTTGCCGGTGACTGACAGGACGCCCGCCCTGACGCTGCACGAAGGCAACACGCCGCTCATCCGCGCGGACAAGTTGTCGCAGGAACTGAACCTGAACATTTATTTTAAATACGAAGGTCTGAATCCGACCGGTTCGTTCAAGGACAGAGGGATGGTGATGGCGGTTGCCAAAGCGGTGGAAGAAGGAAGCACGACGATCATGTGCGCATCGACCGGAAACACGTCGGCTTCCGCCGCGGCCTATGCGGCGCGCGCAGGACTGAACTGCATCGTGCTCATCCCGAACAATAACATCGCGCTCGGCAAGCTCGCTCAGGCGATCATTTACGGTGCGAAGGTGATTGCGATCGAAGGCAACTTCGACCGCGCCCTTGCCATCGTGCGCGAAATTACTTCGAAGCACCCGATCACGCTGGTGAATTCGGTGAATCCGTACCGCATCGAAGGTCAGAAAACGGCGGCCTTCGAAGTGTGCGAGCAGTTGGGCGATGCGCCGGATTTCCTGGCGATTCCGGTCGGCAACGCCGGCAATATTACGGCTTACTGGAAAGGGTTCAAAGAATACCATGCGGCAGGCAAGTCCGGCAAACTGCCGAAAATGATCGGATTTGAAGCCGAGGGCGCGATGGCGATCGTAAAAGGCGAACCGATCGCGGAACCGGAAACGGTCGCGACGGCGATCCGCATCGGCAATCCGGCTTCGTGGCAGGGAGCCGTGAACGCCGCCAAGGAATCACAGGGTCAGATCAACTATGTGACCGATGACGAAATATTGTCCGCCTACCGTCAGATCGCGGCGAAGGAAGGCATTTTTGCCGAACCGGCATCCGCGGCGTCGATCGCCGGCGTCATGAAATTGCACCGCGAAGGATATTTCAAGGGCGGCGAGACGGTCGTCTGCGTGTTGACCGGACACGGTTTGAAAGATCCCAACAATGCGATCAAGGTCGTGAACAACGATCCGCTTGTGGTGCCGGATACGGAAGAGGCGGTTATGGAGGCCATTCGCAAGTCAGAAGGTGACCGGTGAGGATGAGCCAGAAGGTATGCATCAAGGTGCCGGCCAGCACGGCGAACCTCGGTCCGGGTTTCGACAGCCTCGGCATGGCGCTGAATTTGTACGCATGGGTGGAAATGGAGTTCGCCGAGCGAACCGAGATCACCCTGCACGGTGAGCATATGCACGGCGTTCCGACGGACAAGACGAATCTGGTTTACACCGTCGCGCAGCGGGTGTTCGCCGAAGCGGGTCTTCCAGAACGCGAGCTGAGAATATCGATGGCAAGCGAGATTCCGTTGACGCGCGGCCTCGGCAGCAGCGCGTCGGCGATCGTCGCCGCGCTGGCGGGAGCGAATGCGCTGATCGACTACCGGCTTTCGATGGACGACCTGTTTCAGATCGCGACGAAGATCGAGCAGCATCCGGATAATGTCGGCGCCTCGCTGTTCGGCGGCATCGTCGTTGCCATGTGGGACGGCGAATCGGCCTCCTATGTCCGGCTGGAACCGCATCAAGATCTGGAAGTGCTCGTCATCATTCCGGACTTCGAACTGCCGACGAAACATGCGCGATCGGTGTTGCCGGCCCACGTTACGATGCGCGACGCCGTATACAATCTGAGCCACGCTTCGGTGCTTGTCGCCGCGTTGGCGAGCGGCAAGCTGGAATTGATCAAAGACGCGATGCAAGATCGCCTGCACCAGCCGTATCGCGCGCCGCTTATCCCAGGTATGGCGCATATTCTGGAACATGCGACGGAACACGGCGCCTTGGGGGTGGCGCTCAGCGGAGCCGGACCGACTCTTCTTTCCCTGGTGGACGCCAAATCAGACAGGAAGGCTGAACTGGAATCGTTCCTGATCGAAACCTTGCGGGCTGAAGACATCAACGCGCAAACGATGTGGCTGAAGCCGGCATCGCAAGGGGTCGAGATATTGACAGCGGATGCACGAAACGGTACATTAATCGATAGGCTTAAAGGGGAATTGCGGTCATGATACGCATCGCGATATTGGGTCCTGAAGGAACCGTGTCGGAAGAAGCGACGGCATATATGTTTTCCTCCATGGAAGTGGAGTTGATTCCGTATAAATTGATTTCAGACGTCTTCATGGCGACGGCTTCGGGAAATACGGACTACAGCGTCATTCCGATCGAGAACACGATCGAAGGATCGGTCAGCTTACATATGGATTGGCTGATCCATGAAGTCGATTTGCCGATCCAGGCGGAGTGGGTGTATCCTCCGCGGCAAAATCTGATCGGGCTTAAGCCGATCGAAACCGGTGAAAACGGTGAAAAGAACTGGAAATCGATCCGCAAAGTCATGTCGCACCATGTGGCGATCGCGCAGAGCCGCCGGTTTCTGAATCAATATTTGCCGCACGCGGAGCAGGAACATGTGAGCAGCACCGCGGAAGGCGTGCGCCTTGTCAAGCAGCTCGGAGATCCCGGTATCGCGGCGATCGGCACGCAGCTTGCGGCGCAAAAATACGGGCTTCATGTCATAGCGAAAGATATTCAGGATCACGCGAATAACTTCACGCGTTTCATCTTGATCGGTCGGCAGAGCATCCTGATTAAGCCGACCGAAACTTACAAGACAAGCATTCAGGTGACGTTGCCGGAAGATTATCCGGGAGCGCTGCATCAGGTGCTGTCCGCATTTGCCTGGCGAAGGATCAATCTGACCCGGATCGAATCCCGGCCGACAAGAAAGAAGCTGGGTAGTTATTATTTTCTGATCGATACGGAAGGGTCCATCGAATCCGTGCTTTTGCCTGCGGCGATCAACGAGATTGAGGCGATCGGCTGTCAGGTTCGCATATTGGGGTCCTACCCCAGTTATTCATATGAATCAAATTCGGAGGTGTAGATCACGATGTCGCAACAATGGATCTATCTGGACGGCGAATTCGTGACGAAGGAAAACGCCAAAATCTCGGTGTACGATCATGGATTTTTGTATGGCGACGGTATTTTCGAAGGAATTCGCATCTACAACGGAAACATCTTCAGATGCAAAGAACATCTTGATCGCTTGTACGATTCGGCTAAGTCGATCTCGCTGAAAATCCCTCTCACCTATGAGGAAATGCAGAATGCGCTCGTTGAGACGATTCGCCGCAACGGTCTTCGCGACGGATATATCCGGCTGGTCGTTTCGCGAGGTGTGGGCAATCTGGGGCTGGACCCGACACGTTGCCCGAAAGCAAGCGTGATCATCATCGTGGAACAGCTGCAGCTGTATCCGGAGGAAGCGTACCGGAACGGTCTGACTGTCGTCAGCGTATCGACGCGCCGGAATTTGCCGGATGCGCTGAATCCGAAAATAAAATCGCTGAACTATCTGAACAACATCCTCGCGAAGATCCAGTCGAATCTCGTCGGCGCCGGAGAAGCGCTCATGCTGAACGCGCAAGGCTATGTCGTCGAATGCACAGGGGACAACATCTTCATCATCAAGAACGGTGTCATCTATACACCTCCGACATATCTCGGTGCTCTGGAAGGCATCACGCGCAACGCGATCATCGACGTCGCCCGCAGGCTGGGATATACGGTAATAGAGGAACCGTTCTCCCTGCACGATGTGTATATCGCGGACGAAGTGTTCCTGACGGGCACGGCGGCGGAATGCATCGCCGTTCGCGAAGTCGACTCCCGCATTATCGGAGAAGGCAAAGCGGGTCCGATCACCACGCGTCTGCTTGAAGAATTCCGCAAAATCGTGGAAATTGAAGGTCTGAAAGTCAATTACCACTGATCGGCGCAGCCGATCGGCAGACGGTCCGACGGTTTTGGGTTGGAAGGCTGACGGCGTGTCATGGAAAGTCGTAAAGAAGCGGAGCCGGGCCGTATGTCGGTCGGGTCGCGCGGTTCAAACTCATCACGAGAAAAACTTCCCTGAGGCACGGGAAGTTTTTTTTCATCAGGTGCAATTGAAGTGCGATGTCGTCGGAATGAAGGAATGCGAAGGTCACAGTCGTGAGAAATTATGGAAGGTTGAGCTGCACCGAAAGATACCCCGAACGGAAAGGAACAGGCGCGATGACGTTCAACGATTCGAAACGTAAGCTGAAAAATAAAGGGTTGAAATTGTCCATTCTTGACCTCGCGTCAATCCATCACGGAGAGACGGCGACAACGGCGCTCAGGCAAGTTACGGAATTGGCGAAGCTGGCGGATCGGCTTGGATACACCCGGTTCTGGTTTGCCGAACACCACAATACGCGGTATCAGATGAGCACGTCCCCCGAGATTTTGACGGCTCATGCGGCCGCGGCGACAAACAGGATCCGGGTCGGCGCCGGCGGCGTCATGCTGCCCAACCATAGCTCGCTGAAGGTGGCCGAACAGTTTACTCTATTGGAAGCGCTTCATCGCGGACGGATCGATCTCGGCATCGGACGGGCGCCGGGAACGGACTTCGTCACGGCGTGGGCGCTGCGGCGCTCGCGTGAGGCGGTGACGAAGGATGAGTTTCCCGAGCAGTTGCGCGATTTGTTATGCTATTTCACCCGTCAGTTTCCGGACGATCATCCGTTCAAGGAGATCACTCCGTCGCCCGATCCGGAACTGGTGCCGGAACTGTTCATTCTCGGTTCCAGTGACGGAGGCATGCGTTTCGCCGCTCAACACGGTTTGGGGTTCGCCTTTGCCGCCCACATCTCGCCGCATCTGGCCGTACCCATGCTCAGAGCTTACCGCGAGCGGTTTCAGCCTTCCGTGTTCAGACAGGAGCCGAAGAGCATTCTGTCGATCATCGTCATCGCGGCGGAGACGGAAGAGGAGGCGTATTATCTCGCGGCTCCTGCCGAACTGCAATGGGTGTGGTGGAGAACGGGGCAGTTCCATCATTCGCCGCCTTCCCTGGAAGAGGCGAACCGCTATCCGTACACCGAGTACGAGCAGGCGGTCCGGTTGGATAACCGGCGTCGGTTCGTCATCGGCAGCATCGATCAGGTTGAGAGCAGACTGATGCAGCTGGCGGACGAAGCGATGGCCGATGAGATCATGATCCTGAACATGATCACCGATCAGGCGGGCAGGCACAAGTCGTTCGAATTGCTCGCGGGCCTGATTCAGCAATAAACTTATCATGGATTGACGGTCAAATACGGGTGAAATCCTGCAATACAGGCTGTCCGAAAAATGCGATGCGGAACTGCCGAAGATCTGATGAAAAACCCGGAGAGTTGAGATGGCGGCGCTCTAGGGGTTTGATATACGTCGAAGGCGGCCGTCATATCGCTTTACGGACAACTTTTTTTCCTTATGAACTGTTTGTCGTGCGTATGTGCTGATCCCGGTCTGCGATCGGTTGTGTCGATGCGCGAGGATGAATTCGGTTGTCTGTTCGTTTCCATGAATTTTCAACGATGCTATTGATGGGCGTTCGTTCATATATTATGCTGGTACTTAGAATAGAAAATCCAAAATAGGATGGATTTTTTAATGAATCCGTCAGATAGCGGCAATTCAGAAGGCGTGCTTCCTCTATTCTACAAGCAGGATAAAGAAGCATACAATGAATGCCGGGAATGCCTCGCAAAAAATATTCAGCCATTCAGTTTGAAGCTTTGAGAGACGCCGCTGTTTCGGATCATCGACCGCAGCCGGAACGAATCCAAGGAGCTTCGGACAGCAACTAACGGGGGGATGGCATGATGAAGAAATCATCGATCGCAATTGTCGTTCTGTTGGGCTGTTTGCTGTTGATCGGCAAGTCTTCGGCTGCAGATGATCCTTATGTTTTTTTCTTGGGTGCGGTGAATCCCAAAATGGATGAAATCCAAAACATTCCGATACGCGTGGTCGCCAAGGTGCGGGATACGGAATTGACGAATCACGATGTGATGAAGTACCGGATTCTTTATTCCACACGCAGTAAATTTTTGAGTTTCGACGAGACGCTGGATCGGCTCATTAAAGAAGAGTTGCTGATTCAGCTCGCCCAGGAAAAAGGCGTCATCGCAACGCTTGAGGAAAGCATAGAAATGGCACGGCAGGCAAGACAGTCTTTATATGAACAAGATCCCGAAACCATTGAGGCTCATCATCGGTTTCTTGAACTTGCCGGAATATCCGAGGACCAATACTGGAACGAAATTGTTCCGGCGGGATATCAGCGAGGGGTCACCATCGAACGTTTGACGTCCATTCTCCTGATGGAAGGAGAGCTGAAATTTGACCCTGATGAACCGAATGCATATGACCGGGCACTGCTTCGTTATCAGAACGAGCTATATCAACAACGTGCGCGTTCGGATGTAATCTTGTACCAGTAAAGAAGTGATCTGATCACAGGCAAGGAATTTCGAAGATTTGAAAATAAGGACGATTCGATAGGGGAGATTGAAGCCTTGAACATCCAGGCTGTTCATTTGCTTTGGCCGAGTGAGGAAAGCCGGGCGGCGCACTTGGCCAGAAATGATGAGATCGACGAAGTTTTCAGCAAAAATCTCGGAATCGAACAGATCATCAAGGCGGTCTGCATCAATGACAAATATGCGCACGATATACGCCGGCTGCTGTCGATGATGTGCGACGATCCCGAAGTAATCGGCTACCGGCTCGATGTGATGCATGATTTCGTTCAGTTTCCGACCATGTGCGAACGGTTGGAACAATGGCTTCCGGAACTTTTCCGCCTGGCGAACGAAAAACTGTGGATATACCATATGAACGCCGATATGGTTCGCAAGATTGCAACTCAGGTTGACCGTCTGAACACCTTTGCATGGTGCGTGCGGCAACTGCATGATATTCTGAATCGGTACCGCAACGACCTGGCGTCCGAAGGGATGCGCCGCCTGTGCGATGCGGTGGACGAGCTGGTTGCGGACGAAACGTTTCAATCGCTGCAAAGGGAATTGCCGCGTTTCCGAGAGCAACTGCAGAACGTTTCGTTCATCACGATCGGGATCAATCTGGATGAGCAGTTGAAACCGGCCGAAGTGGTGTTTTTGTCCGCGGAATCGAAACCGTACAAGAAAGCGACGATGCTCTCCCGTCTGTTCGGCGCCAAACAGGGCGATTCACCGTATCAGGAATCGTCGTTTGCGCGCATTGTGTCGAAACATGAGACGGAAAAAGCGCTGTTTCGCGAGATGGAAGATTTGTTTGAAGCGGCGCTGCAGCCGATCGTCAGTCAGGTGCGCAATTATATGAGCGTGCTGACGTATTCTTTGAGCGATCTCGCCTTTGAGTTCAGCTATTTCATCGGCGCCGCGAAATGGATTCGGTCGATGATCGCGGCGGGGCTTCCGATGTGCAAACCGGACGTGCTGCCGAAAGAACGGAGGGAATGCCGGATTCTCGATCTTCGCGACGCCATTCTCGCGATCCATAAAAAACAAGCTTCGCCTTCGGCCAACCTGGAGGAACAGATCGTCGGCAACGACGTGGTGTTCTCCGAGGAAGGACGCATCTTCATCCTGACCGGGCCGAATCAGGGCGGTAAGACGACATACACGCGTTCGATCGGCCTGGCGCAGCTTCTGTTCCAGGCGGGTATCTTCATTCCCGCCAAAGAGGCGGCGATAAGTCCGGTCGATCGGATCCTGACGCATTTCAATGAAGATGAAAAGCCGGATGTCCGCAACGGAAGGCTGGGAGAAGAGTCTCAGCGGCTTGCCGCCGTCTTCGACGCGGTCACGCCATACAGCCTCGTTCTGCTCAACGAATCGTTCTCCAGCACGAGTCCGGGAGAAGGCATGTATTTGGCGGAAGACATCATTCGCGGCCTGATGCTGATCGGTTGCCGGGCGGTGTTCGCGACGCATTTCCATGAACTTGCCGCCAAGATCGATGTGCTGAATGCGGAACCGCAGGCCGGAGATGCGAAGCTGATCAGCATGGTGGCGGGTGTGGAGCGCGACGAAACGAGCCGGTACAGCGATGCCGCGAGGAGAACGTATAAGGTCGTGCCTTCGCCGCCGCAGGGACTCAGTTATGCGCGGGACATCGCGCGTATGTACGGCATCAGCTTGGAGCAAATTCAGGAAAAATTAAGAAACCGGGGAGTGATTTGAAGTGCCGGGATTGGAAACCGCCGTGAACCGGGTTCCGCCACATAGCAAGAGACAGTCGGCCCTGAGGTGGCTGCTCGGCCTGATCGTCCGCCGGGCGGGCATGCCCTTCGCCATTTCCGTCTTGCAGCAGCTGTGCTATGCCGCGGCACCCGTCGCTTTGGCGGCGGCGGTCGGGGGGCTGGCCGGCGCCGTTGCGGGAACGCCCGCGAACTGGTCTGCGGTGTTGCCGTGGCTGCTGCTGCTCCTGGCGGGTTACCTGCTGCAGCAAAGCTTCGTTGTCGATTCGTTCAAGCAATATTTATATCAAAAGAGATTGGAAGCGGCGCTGGACGAGCCGATTCTTGCCAAGGTTGGACGCCTGCCGCTCATCTCCTTCGAAGACCCGCGCGTGCATGATCTCATCAGCCGCACGCGGAATCCTTCCATGCGCGTGCAGCAATTGTGTGAAGACCTGTTGCACACCGCCGGCTCCTGGCTGCAGATCGTTTTTTTGGCGGTCTACGTTGGAAGCGCTTTCTGGTGGCTGAGCCTGCCGATCATTTTGCTTTCGTTCATCAATTCGAAGATCGAGATGATGATCGGCATGCAATACCAAATGCTGGAGAGAAAGCTGAGCGTTCCGGAACGGGAGAAAAACTATTTCGGCGGTCTGCTGACGGACCGGGGAGGGGCGCTGGAAGCGAGGGTGTTCGGGCTCGGTCCGCATCTGATCGGACGATGGCGGCGATGGTTCGCCTATGTTCATCATGCGCGGCTCGGCCATGACCGCAGGATGCTCGTGCCCGTAACGCTGCTCAATCTGTTTCAAGGTCTTGTTCTGTTTGCGGGGATCGTCCTGCTCGCCTGGTTCATCGATCGGGAAGGCGGAGGATTCGCGCTGTTCGCATCCGGCGTTGTGGCGCTGCAGTCGTTTTTGGACGCCGCGGCGAACATCAGCTGGAATGCGCGGCATCTCGGAGAGGGCATTGCTTATGTGAACGAGGTGAGACAGGTGTTTGAACTGCCGGAGCAGACGCCTGAAACAGCAGGAAAGAACGCGGGCGAACGGCGCATTTTCCCCGGTACGATCAGGGAAGGCATTCGCCTGGAAGGCGTTACGTTCACCTATCCCGGACAAAGCAAACCGGCGATCCGCAATGTATCCCTGCACATTGCTCCTGGAGAACGGGTGGCGCTGGTCGGAGCGAACGGTTCCGGCAAGAGCACGCTCATCAAACTGCTCCTCGGACTGTACGAGCCGGATGAAGGAAAAATCACGATCGACGGCATCGACATTCGCGAATATGATCGTTCGAGTTTGCGAAAAGCGATGTCGGTCGTTTTCCAGGACTTCGGAAAATATTCCCTTACCGCAAGGGAAAATATCGGGATCGGACGGCCGGATCTCATGCATGACCTGGAGGCGATACGCCGGGCGGCGGTGAAGGGGGGCGCGGCGTTCATCGAAGGTTTTCCCGATCAATACGAAACGCCTTTCGGCCGGCTCGCTCCCAACGGCCGCGATCTGTCCGGCGGGGAATGGCAGAAGATCGCGATCAGCCGAGGGCTGTTCAGGGACGCTCCCGTTTTGCTGTTCGACGAGCCGACGTCCGCGCTTGATCCGATCGCCGAGGCGAATCTGTATCACCAGATCGCCGATTTGCTGCGCGGCCGCACCGCGGTTCTCGTCACGCACCGCCTCGGTTCCGTTCATACATGCGACCGCATTTTCGTCCTGCATGAGGGCGAACTGGTTGAGCAGGGCGATCACGCGTCGCTGGTTAAGGCGGGCGGTCTGTATGCCGATATGTATGCGTCGCAGGCAGACTGGTACAAGGAGATGATTTCATGAGCGAACGATATGCGGATAAACGCCGCTCATCCATGTTCCGCATCTATCTCCGGCTATTCATCATGTTGGCGCGGCATAGACCGGTGTCTTTCACCATGTACTGGTTAACCGTGGCGGTACGAGGATTCATGCCCGCCCTCGGTGTGTGGCTGCTGGCGCGCATGTTCGAAACCGGAACGGCCTTTTTCGCGGGGGAACGAATTCTGAACGATCTGATCATCGCGGCGGCCTTGTTTGCAGCCGCGTACATGCTGCAGTTTGTGTTCAATATGGCCGCGAACATCATATTCCAGGCGAACCAGCGCAATCTGGCGGCGGCATTGGATATGCAGGTGTTTCATAAAACGAGCAGGATGCGGATGGAGAAATTCGAGCAACCGTCATTTTACGACGAGTTTCGGCGTGCGCGGTCGATCATCGGTTCAGGACGCTTTCTGAACGATATGAGAAGGGCGGTGAACATCGTCCAGTCCATCATCACCGCGGCTTCCCTGGCCGGCGTGCTGCAGATGTTCAGTCCGTGGCTCGCGGTCAGCCTGATCGTCTCGATCTTGCCGGTCACCGTCCTGCGCATCGTTCGGGGCAAACGATTTTGGGAGCTGCAATGGTTTCATTCGCCGCGCGAGCGGATGCTCGACTACTTGGGTCATGTGTTGACCGGAAGGCAGGAAGCGAAGGAACTGCGAGCCTTTGACGCGGGCGGGTATATCCTCGACCGGTGGCGGAAACTGCGGCATGAACTGCGCGAAGAACGATGGCAATTTGAACGGCGGAATTTGATCAAAGAAGTGCTGCTGAGCACGGCGACGACCGAGGTGCTGTTCTACGCGCTGGCTGTCGCGGTCGCGGCGAATGCCGCGCTGTCCGGAGATCTGGCGGCGGGCGGGCTGGCGGCTGCGCTGCTTGCGATCCGCACGTTCCAGGATACGGTGCGCATGATTTTCATCGATCTGTCGTACGCGGTCGAGGGAGCCTATTACGTCGGGGATCTCTTCCGCTATCTCGACGATCCGGACGAAGAACCGGAGGGCGGTGCGCCGGTTCCGGACGACATCGGAGAGGGGATCGTCGTCGACCGGGTAAGTTTCACGTATCCGGGTGCGGGTCGGCCTGCTCTTCAAGACATTTCCTGCGTGATTAAGCCCGGTGAGCGGATCGCCGTCGTGGGTCCGAACGGAGCGGGCAAATCGACCTTCGTAAAGCTGATTCTCGGCTTATATCGTCCGAGCAGCGGCCGCATCACCGTCGGCGGGATCGATCTGCATGACATGGATGCGTCGGAATACCGGAGGCATGTATCGGTGTTGCCGCAAGATTATATGAAGTATCAGCTCACAGTGCGGGATAACGTGGGATTCGGCGATGTGTCGGTGTTGGAAGAAAAGAAACTCGCCGATCGGGCAGGGGAAGGACGTGACGGAGCGGACAAACCGGTATGGGATGCGTTGGAAAAAGGCGGCGCGGATCGATTTGTTCGGGATTTGCCGCAAGGAATCGGTACGCGTCTCGGCAAGGAATTTCCCGATTCCGTCGATTTGTCCGGCGGCCAGTGGCAGCGGGTAGCGATGGCGCGAAGTTTTATGCGCTCGCCGCTGCTCATCGTGCTCGACGAGCCGACGTCCGCCCTCGACCCGCTGCAGGAAGCCGAAGTGTACAGGCGGTTCGCGCATGTCGCGAAAGCCGAAATGATGGTCATGGTGTCGCACCGTCTCGCCTCATGCAAACTTGCCGACCGCATCTTCGTATTTTCCCGCAACCGGCTTGTGGAGAGCGGCACTCATGACGAATTGATGGCGCTCGGCGGCGAGTATGCGGCGATGTATCGGGAGCAGGCGAAGTGGTATGTTTCGCAGTCGTAGCGGCATAAAGAAGCATGGCATACGGCTGTGAACCCTATGGTCTTCGCGAGAGGAAGGGGCCGCTTGTGCCGGTGAAAAGCTCGGCGCTCCAGCATACCCTCGCGGCTTCACCGCTGACGCAAGCGAACAGACAAGTGAACAGGCAAGCGGCGTCGCAAGCAGAATGAGATCCGGACCGGCCGTCGAGCCGGCAAGCGGGTCTGAGGGGAAAGAGCAAGATGATCAATGATGGTGACAAACGCCCATGACGCGCATATGATATATCGAATTAGCGCTGAAGGAGGCATCACCAGTGAGGTTGTACATCGTAAAGCAAGGCGATACATTGTCGTCCATCGCTGAGAAGTACGGTCTGACCGTGCAGCAGCTGTTGGCGATTAATCCTCAGATCACCGATCCGGATAAACTTATGCCGGGTATGAAAATCAAACTTGCGGTCGGACCGGTCCCGATCGGACCGGGTCAACCGGATATCGGCCATTCGATCACGCCGGTCGGACAGACCGAGACTCCGTTCATGCAAATCCCGGTCCAGGCTCAGGCGGTCGGAGCTTCGGACGGTCATTCCGGCCCGGGCAGTATGGCTGCGGGGGCGTACGTGCATGCGGGTTCGGATACGGCGCCTCAGGCATCTGCGGGCGCGGCGCAGGCGAGCGCGCAGCAATCCGCGGCGGCCGGTCAACCATACGGAACGTCCGGTCAATCGCAAGGCATGGCGGGACAAATGCCGAACACGCCGGATCAGACGCACGCCGCTCAGCAGAGCATGCCGATGTATCCAAATGATTACCAGCCATACTTAAGCACGATTCCGCAATATTTTGCCGGAAACCCGATGTACAGCGGAGGCGCTTACGGAACGGTGCCGACCATGCCGCAGGGGAACGCGCACAATATGGCCTATGCGCAAGACGGTTCCGCCATGACCGCCATGTCCAATCTTCCCAATGCCGTGTCCAATACGCCAAACATTTCGAAGGCGTCTACGGTCGGAACAAACGCACCGAATCTGATGAGTTTCGGAATGGAGGTTCCCGTCAATCCGGGCGCCTCGCAGGCAGGCGGAATGATGACGGCGGGCCAGGCCGGTTCCGTCACATCCCCTTTGACGGCCAACCAGTACACGCACTCCTGGAATCCGAATCAGTGGCTCGGAAACTGGCCGCAGGAATACACGTGGTCGATGCCGTTCGAACAGATGTCATCCGCTAAGCCGTTGACTTCCGTCCAGCCGTACGCATCCGCACAATTGCACAGCCCTGTTGCGTCTCCTTATCAGGCGGGCGTAAAGCGGCCTTGCGGCTGCGGCGGCAGACCGAAGGTCGGGTACTACAGTTTAGCCGAAAAGAGAATCGCGGAGGGGTTGCCGCCTGAAAGCGAGGAGTCCGCGCAAAATGCGGAAGCGCCCGAGGTGACGGAGGAGCGGCGCGCTTCAACGGCGGAACACGTTTTGGAGCAACCCGATGAAATCGGAGCGGCGGAATCGGGCGCCGGGGAAGTTGCGGAACCGTCGCCTCAAGCGGATGTGCGTTCGGCGGGCGACGAACCGCGCACGGCCAACATATCCGTCGGCAAAACGAGAAAACGTACCGGGCAACGCAGGAAAGCGGCACCGCGCCATCATGCGCCGCGCGCTCATGTTCATGCGGGCAGGCGCTCCGGCGAACAGCGGGAAACGCCGTCTCGTCCTTGGCTCAACGTGTAAAAGTCCGGCCAAGTTTCGAAGTTAAGAGCGGAGAATCGGAAATCCGGCATTCGAAGAGCCGGGAGATTTGATGCAGAGCATGTCGGGCCATGTTCAACGGTTCAATCAAGGCTTCGGTATGCTCAAGACTTTAAATAAAACTTTATATAAAAAATATAAAAAGATATAAAGCGCGGATCACAACGCAACCAAAGCGCCGCGATGCGAATAGATCCCCGTCTTGCGGGTCAGACTAGGTAGTAACATATGGCTTCCGCAGCTTACATGGATAAAGGCGGAGCTGACTGGATAAGAGGGGATCGATGTGAACATTCGACGTTTATCTGGTTTGCTGAAGGAACTGAAGAAAATATTCCGCAAGCGAAGGAAGCTCGGACTGAGTTTTATTTTTCTCCTTATCGCGGCCGTTTCCGCGGTGTTGATGCAGAACGCGCCCGAGAGGGAAGAGCGTGAACCCGTGGAAGCGATCCGCGCCAAAGCGATCGCCGCATGGTCGGCAGCCGAGCCGGATCACACCGCTCTCGAATCGATCAAGCGGTATTTGCGGGAAAACGATGTGGAGCGGCTAGTTCAGGTGTATACGGTCTACGTATGCGGCGAAGAAAAACGGACTTACGGCAAGCTGCGGTCCAGGCAAATTCTTGATTTGATAAACGAACATCCCGGGTGGACGGCGGATGAGATGTCCGGAGACACGATCACGTTTTATGAATACGTGGAAGACCTTTCGGACAGCTGCAAGCAGTCCGCCTACATCGGGATCGATGAAACGGGTCAGTTGAAGCTGTTTGAAGGTCCACCGAGTTACGAACACGCGATCCGGACATTTTTCCAGATCGATATCGAACATTTGAAGACGAGTTTGCCCCAGGAAGCGATCGACAGTCTGTACAACGGCATTCGCGTCCGGGACATCGAACAATACCGCAGCATCATCGCCACCTTCAAACCGTACGCGTTGCAAACGGATGCGGCCGAAGCCGCGGCTGCAAGCGGCGGTACGAGCGATGGAACGGGAAATTGAACGGTCGATCGCGGCGGAAGGTGGCTGACCTTTTCAGGGGAACGTGTCAACAGGAATCTTATGCGACAGAAGGCGCCCGGCCTTATGCCGCGGAAACCGCGGAAAGTGTCGACCGGAATCTTGCGTTTCGAAACAAGAGAGTCATGTCAAGCAGAGGGAATAATGACATGACGCTCACATACAGGCTATGGTATAATGGGAAAAGTGAATGTATGTTCGCTTTTCTTTTTTTCTTTTTATGCTGTCCCAGTTTTATGCTATCCCTATTGCTATCCCTACACAGGCGGGTGACATGATTGAGAATATTGGGCATCGATCCGGGGCTCGCGATCGTCGGCTTCGGGTTTATCGACAAACAGGGCAACAGGCTGACACCCGTTCAGTACGGGAGCATCACGACCGAAGCGAATCTGGACCAGGCGGTCAGGCTGAAGCTGATCTATGAGTCGATGTGTCAGCTGATCGATAAATATAAACCTGATGCCGTGGTGGTGGAAAAGCTGTATTTTAACCGCAATGTGACGACGGCGTTTTCCGTCGGACAGGCGCGCGGGGTCATCATGCTGGCGGCCGTGCAGCGCGGCATCGAGATCGCGGAGTACACGCCGCTGCAGGTGAAGCAGGCCGTCGTCGGTTACGGCAAAGCGGAAAAAAAGCAGATTCAGGAGATGGTCCGCATTTTGCTGAAACTGTCCGCGGCGCCGAAACCCGATGACGTCGCCGATGCGCTGGCGGCGGCCATTTGTCACGCGCAGTTCAGCGGCTATTATTTGAGGTTGAATGAGGGAGCGAAGAAATGATAGATTTTCTGCGCGGTCATGTTGTATACATACATACTGATTATGTCGTCCTCGACGTGAACGGCGTCGGCTACCGGGTGTTTGTCGGCAATCCGTACGCGCTCATGAATGAGGAATCGGAAATCGTGCTATACACCCATCAGCATGTGCGGGAAGACGCGATCCTGCTTTACGGGTTTCCGAGCCGGGAAGAACAGGCGATGTTCCGCAAGCTGCTTGAAGTAAGCGGCATCGGCCCGCGCGTCGCGCTCGGCATTTTGTCCGGAGGCAGACCGGAAGAGGTGGCGGCCGCGATTCAGCGGGAAGATCTCGCGTTTCTGACGAGATTGCCGGGGATCGGCAAAAAGACGGCGCAGCGCATCGTGCTGGATCTGAAGGACAAGCTGGACGTGTTCGCCGTTCCGGCGGCGCGTGCCGAGGCTCCCGCCCCCGCGGCTGCGGGGAAACCTTCCGCCTGGCTGGAGGCGAAGGAAGCGCTGCTCGCCCTCGGGTACAGAGAAGCGGAGACGGACCGCGCGTGGTCGATGATCTCGTCTCAGGTGACGGAGGACGATACGGTGGAGACGTTGATGAAGAAGGCTTTGCAGGCGTTGTTCGCCGCCAAAGTTTAACGGGACGGATCGAGGAGGAGCCGTATGGAAGATCGCATTATTTCAGCGAACTTGATGATGGAGGATCAGGAGGTCGAGCTGAGCCTTCGACCCCGTTATCTGTCGGAATACATCGGTCAGCAGCAGGCAAAGGAAAATCTGAAAATCTATATCGAAGCGGCGAAAATGCGGAAGGAAGCGCTCGATCACGTGCTGTTGTACGGCCCGCCGGGGCTCGGGAAGACGACGCTGTCGCATATTATTGCGAACGAACTGGGCGTCAACCTGCGCACGACTTCGGGACCGGCGATCGAGCGGCCGGGCGATCTCGCGGCGATTTTGACGAATCTGCAGGAAGGCGACGTGCTGTTCATCGATGAGATTCACCGCTTGCACCGCTCGGTTGAAGAAGTGCTGTACCCGGCGATGGAAGATTTTGCGCTCGATATCATCATCGGCAAAGGACCGGGCGCCAGGTCCGTGCGCCTCGATCTTCCGCCGTTCACCCTCATCGGCGCCACGACGCGGGCGGGGCTTCTGTCGGCGCCGCTGCGCGACCGGTTCGGCGTCGTGACGAGGTTGGAATACTACACCGTCGATGAGTTGACGTACATCGTCAGCAGAGCGGCGGATATCCTCGGAGTGCGCATCGTCGGTGAGGCGGCGGAGGAGATCAGCCGTCGTTCGCGGGGCACGCCGCGCATCGCCAACCGGCTGCTGAGACGGGTGCGCGATTACGCGCAAGTGCGCGGGGACGGCACGATCACGCCGGATATCGCGCGGGAAGCGCTGGAGCTGATCCGCGTCGATCCGCTCGGACTCGACAGCATCGACCACAAAATGCTCGAATCGATCATCCGCCATTTCCGCGGGGGGCCGGTCGGGCTCGAAACGATCGCGGCGACGATCGGCGAGGAAGGGCAGACGATCGAAGATGTGTACGAACCGTATTTGATCCAGATCGGCTTTTTGCAGCGTACGCCGCGCGGGCGCATGGTGACCGAACGGGCGTACCGGCATCTGGGCATTCCGTATCCGAAACAGGATTAGCGTAAGACCGATCACCGTCCGCCCGGATCTGACCTGACCGTCAGGCTGAAGTCCGGTCAGAAACTTTTTGATCTGCGGCAAGTCTAATAGGTTAGCATGTCCGATGCGTAAAGTGAACATTCAGCTTGACGAACATGGGAGAGGCGGATATGAATCTTATGATGAGCAATAAACGTTCCTTCAAGTATGCGTGGATTTTTTCTTTGGCATTGGTCGTTCTCAGTTCCGTGCTTTTGCCTTCATCGCGTTCCGTTGTTTACGCAGCCGTGCCCAGGCTTGAGAATATCCGGGTGGCATTGTTCATCCAGACGAGGGACATGACTCCCTCTGTCACGCTATCCCATCCGAACGCCATGTACATAGGAATTCGCGCGCCGGACGGCGTGCGCAACTGGATCACGGTGAATAACGGGGCATCAGTCCGCTTCAGCGTCGATCAATACCGGGTGCTGCTGTACGAAACGGCCGATCTGTCTGCCGCCAAGTCGGTCGCTTCCCAACTGTCCAATGTGATGAACGCTCGCGAGCGTGCTTTCGTTTTTGCCGTGCAGCGGGCCGGAACGACTTTCTATCAGGTTGTGGCGGGTAATTATATGAGCTTCCAGGAAGCGACGACCGCGCGCGACAGGCTGCTTGCGGCCGGGGCGCTGGCGTCCGCCGTCAACGGATATCCGGTTCAGATCAAGGGACCTTACCATCTTTCGGCGGGCAGTTTCGTCGCCGAATACGAAGCGGCGGCGATCCAGGATCTGTATCGGTCCGCCGGCATCGACGCGGAAATCGTCTATCATGAAAATGAAGCGCAGCAACTCGTTTATTCCGTATGGGTCGGAGAGGAGAGCACGCCTGAACTGCTGGAAGCGGTCAAAACGAACGCGCTGACGCTCGTTCCCGATTTGCCTCTCGTGGAAGTGGACGCCTCACTGCCTTATCTGTATAAACGAACCGATTACAGCGGGACAAGTCCGATCGATCATTATTTCTACAATGCGAATGTTCAAAAAGTGTGGGTTTCGGCGGATACGCCCGGCATCAAGGTGCAGGAGAGATCCAACAGGACTTACCGGGGAAGCATGGAGCTGTCGCAATATAACGGACGTCTGGCTCTTATAAACGAGCTTCCGTTCGAGCAATATTTGTATTCCGTCGTGAGCACCGAGATGGGAGGCGGTTTTCCGATCGAGGCGCTGAAAGCGCAGGCGGTGGCGGCGCGCACGTACGCCCTGCAGCAAGGGATGAAGTACGGGATCGCCCATATATCCGATACGGTGTATGATCAGGCTTACTACGGATACGGCTTGGAAGTGGCCGCGGCGATCCAGGCGGTCGACGCGACGGCGGGTGAAGTCGTCGTCCAGGCGTCGGACTACAGCCTGATCACGCCGTTCTACTCGTCGAATGCCGGAGGTTTCACGAGCGAGACGGCAGAGGTGTGGGGCACAGCCGTATCGTACATCCATAGCGTGCCGAGTCCGGACGATATCGCGGAAGCGGGACGGCCGACGTGGTATCGCGTCGTATTGCAAAGCGGCCGGGTCGGATATGTGCGCTCGGATCTGGTGGTCGTCTCCGGCGCGACGAGCTCGGGCTTGACGGAAGCGACCGTTCTGGATAACAATACGAATGTCCGGCCGAGTCCGGACACGACCGGCACGCCCATCACGCAAGTGCACAAAGGGGACCGTCTGGTCATCATCGAGTCGGTGGTCGAAACGAATCCGTACAGCTGGATTTCTCCAATGTGGACAGCCAAGGAAATGCTTGCAAGGATCAATCAGTATGTGAAAACTCCGATCACCGGCGAACTCAGATCGCTGGATATTTTGGAGCGCGGAAATTCGGGCCGCGTGATCACGATCGTGGCCAACGGCAGCCAGAAGCTCGACGTGACTTCTCCGGACGGGCTGCGGACGGTGTTGAACGGTCTGCGCAGCACGAAGTTCGACATCGATCAGACGAACGACATCGCGATCCTCGGCGCGCAAGGCGCGACGGTGAACGTCAAGCAGCTTGCGGATCAGGGGCCGCTGTATGTGCTGAGCGCAAGCACGGCAGCTTCGTCTCCGCAAACGTTGCAGCAAGAATACCTGATTATGATGAACCGTCACAAACAGGTGCGCGTGGGGACGATGCAGCCGGAATTCCGGTTCGTCGGGCGCGGATACGGCCACGGCCTGGGCATGTCTCAATACGGGGCAAAAGCGCTCGCCGAGCTCGGGTATGATTACGCGCGGATTCTCCAATACTATTACAAGAACGTGCTAGTGATAAAAGGATGAATTCATAGATGGACATCAGTCAATTTGATTACGAATTGCCCGAGAGCCTGATCGCGCAGACGCCGCTCGGCGACCGGTCGAGCTCTCGGCTCATGACCTTGAACCGAAGAACGGGCGAGATCGGTCACCACGAGTTTCGCGATCTCGTTCGTTTTCTTGTGCCTGGGGATACGCTTGTGCTCAATAACACGAGGGTCATCCCGGCCAGGCTGATCGGCGTGAAGCAAGGCGGCGGGGCGACGGTGGAACTGCTTCTGTTGAAACAGCTCGATCCCGACCGCTGGGAGGTGCTGGCGAGACCGGGCAGAAGGCTGAAGCGCGGGGCGCGTATCGACTTCGGCTGCGGTGCGGACGGCAAGCCGCTGCTTTGCGCCGAAGTGGAGGAAGAATTGCCGGACGGCGCCCGCCGCGTCCGATTTGAATACAAAGGAATTTTTCTGGAAATTCTCGATCAGCTCGGGCAGATGCCTCTTCCGCCTTACATCAAAGCCGCTCTGGAAGATAAAGAACGTTATCAGACCGTCTACGCCACGAATCCGGGTTCGGCGGCGGCGCCGACCGCGGGGCTTCATTTCACCGAGGAACTTCTCGACGAATTGCGCGGGAAGGGCGTGCGCATCGCCTGCCTGACGTTGCATGTCGGTCTCGGCACGTTTCGTCCCGTCAAGGTCGACGACATCACCAAGCATCGGATGCATGCGGAATATTACGAGCTGCCCGCCGAGACGGCGGAACTGCTGAACGAAGCGAAAAAGAGCGGAAGCCGCATCATCGCGGTCGGCACGACTTCCTGCCGGACGCTTGAAACCGTCGCGCAACGGTTTGCGGGCGGACCGGTTCAGGCGGCGAGCGGATGGACGGACATTTTCATCTATCCCGGGTATACGTTCCGAATGGTCGATGCGCTGATCACCAACTTCCATCTGCCGAAATCGACGCTTATCATGCTGGTGAGCGCGTTTGCCGGACGGGACCGGATCATGCGGGCATATGAGGAAGCCGTCCGTCAACAGTACAGATTTTTCAGCTTCGGCGACTCGATGTTTATTTACTGACATTCGGCTTGGTCTGGGAAGATCCGATTGGAAACTTGACCGGACAGTTTGAAGGAATCGCACTTTATAAGTTGAGAGAGGGAATGGAACAGCTGTCCGTTTTATCGGTTGGATTTTTATGATTGAAAGGCATGCGTACGTGTACGCGGCCGGGAAAAGCTGAGCTTTGAAAGGGTGACACGATTGACTTATCCGGTAAGATACGAACTGATCAAAACATGCAAGCAGTCCGGGGCAAGGCTCGGCCGCTTGCATACGCCGCATGGCGTCATCGATACGCCGGCGTTCATGCCGGTCGGCACGCAGGCGACGGTGAAGACGATGAGCCCGGAAGAGCTGGTGGAGATGGATGCGCAAATCATTTTGAGCAATACGTATCATCTCTTCTTGCGTCCGGGACACGAACTGATCCGCGAAGCCGGAGGACTTCACAGGTTCATGAACTGGAACCGTCCGATCCTGACGGACAGCGGCGGCTTCCAGGTTTTCAGTCTGAGCGAACTGCGCAAAATTACGGAAGAAGGCGTCATGTTCCGCTCGCATCTGAACGGGGACAAATTGTTTCTGTCTCCGGAGAAAGCGACGGAAATCCAGAACGCGCTCGGTTCCGATATCATGATGACATTTGACGAATGCCCTCCTTATCCGGCGGATGAAGATTACGTGAAAAAGTCGCTGGAACGGACGACGCGATGGGCCGAGAGATGTCTGGCCGCCCATGCGCGCCCTGATGAGCAGGCGCTTTTTGCAATCGTTCAGGGGGGCATGTACGGGAAATTGCGCAAACAGAGCGCCCTGGAGTTGACTTCGCTGGATTTTCCGGGGTATGCTATTGGAGGACTAAGCGTCGGTGAACCGAAGCCGCTCATGTACGAGATGATCGAAGCGACGGTTCCGTATCTGCCGACTGACAAACCGCGCTATCTGATGGGAGTAGGTTCGCCGGATGCACTGATCGAAGGGTCGATCCGCGGCATCGACATGTTCGATTGCGTGTTGCCGACCCGCATCGCGAGAAACGGCACCACGATGACGAGCGAAGGCCGGTTGGTCATTCGCAACGCCAAATATATGAATGATTTCGGACCGCTCGATCCGAACTGCGATTGCTACACGTGCCGCCATTATTCGCGAGCGTATATCCGCCATCTCATCAAGGCGGACGAGATATTCGGCATCCGTCTGACGACGTATCATAATCTGTATTTCCTGCTTCAGTTGATGCGGCAGATCAGACAAGCGATCATGGATGACCGGTTGCTCGACTTCCGCGATGAATTTTTCGAACAATACCAAATGCATGCTAACGAAAGCGGATTTTAAGATCCCGATGAATCAAAGGAGGATGCCAGTATGTTTTTGCAAGCGGCTTCGAACACGGCAGCAAATGCGCCCAGCGGAGGCTCCAGCATTTTGTCCCTGCTGATGTCGTTCATTTTGATGTTTCTAGTCTTTTATTTCCTGCTCATCCGTCCCCAGCAGAAGCGCAACAAGATTCGCGCCGAGATGTTGAGATCGCTGAAAAAAGGCGACAAAATCACAACGATCGGCGGATTGCACGGCACGATCGAGACGATCACGGATGATATCGTTGTGCTCAAGGTGAACGAGAATACGAGACTGACCTTCGACCGTTCGGCCGTGAATACCGTGATCTCCAGCCCGAATAAAGAGGATGATGAAGCGGAGAAGAAGACGGAGAAAAAGCCGGAAGAGAAGGACAGCATGATCAAAGACTGACAGCGACTGATCCGACGAACCGGAATTACATAAGATTCAAGAAAAAATTGGCCCCAAAATATGCCTGCCTCGCGCGGGGTGCCGACGAACCGTCAAGGCGCATGCGGACGCAAACGTGCATGCGGACGCATCGGTTCGGGCTCCTGGATCGAGGCAGTTTTTTTTGCGGATGAATGGCGGTTGAACGGCACGTATCGGTCGGAGACGGTCACTTGCGGGTGTTGACGCCGAGGATGCCGCCCACCGCGGCGGAAGCGACGCAAATCGCGGTCAGAATGAAAGTTTCGAGATGCAGCCCCGCATCGAACCCCAGGTAGCCGATGAGGAAGACGATGAGCGAATAAATGATTCCCACATAGCTTCCGTTGAGCCAGCCTTTCCGCAGCGAATGACGGCCGGCCGCAAATCCTCCCGCCAATACGGATACGCCGTGAATGACGAAGGCGGCGGAACTGAGCGTATGTTCGCTGATGTCGCTCAGCCACAGCATGAAAGAAAATACGAGCGTGCAGATCGCCATGAAAATAAAAGCGTAGATCAGTCCAGTGATCAGCGGCGGCTTTACGCGAACCGGATTCACATTCCCCACAGTCCCCATATTCGATCCTCCTGTGCAGATTATCGATAAATCGTTATCGGTACATTGTATGGTCAAGCCCGGTATATTAGAACAGGTTGTTCATTTGACCCCTGCATTGGCAACTATTTTACGGCCGCCGGCCGCATGCCCGGGCGCAGCCCGGACACACTACAGGTTACACACTGCGATTCCAAATGACAGGTTACACGCGGCTGTTAAGAGACGGTATTATCAGGTGCGAAGGGATTTGGATCGATGGAACTGTGGACGATCTTTCTGCGAACGGTGTTAATGTACTTTGTCGTCTTTCTTGCGATGCGGCTCATGGGCAAGAGGGAGATCGGCAAATTGTCCGTCTTCGATTTTGTGAATTCGATCATGATCGCCGAACTCGCCGTGCTGATCATCGAGGACCCGCGATCGAATCTGCTGACGGGCCTTCTGCCGATGGCGACGCTCGTCGCCATTCAGATCGCGCTCGCTCAGGTGACGCTGAAAAACGACAAGCTGCGTAAAACGTTCGACGGTGTGCCGAGCACGATCATCGAGCATGGAGAAATACACGACAGTGAGATGCGCAAGCTGCGCTATACGATCGATGATCTGTTGGTGCAGTTGCGGGAGAAGGACGTTCCGAATCCGGCGGATGTCGAATTCGCGTTGCTGGAAACATCGGGGAAGTTGACGGTGGTCGATAAGAAATCGATGGATAAATCGGCGGACGACAATAAGACCAAGGTGCGCATCCGTTATGAAGGGTTGCCGTTGCCGCTCATCATGGACGGCAAAGTGCAGGATGACAATCTACAGAAAATCGGCCAGACGAGATTTTGGCTGAAAGACCAGCTAAGGCGCCGCGGCATTCACGATTTCAAGGATGTGTTTCTTTGCACGCTGGATCATAAGAGCCGGTTGTATATCGATCTGAAAGATCATGTGAAGAAGAAGTGACGCATGAGACGGCGCAGAGACAAAGGATTCGCGAAACGTATTGCGCAGTGCGTAACGTTTTGCACGTTATTGGTTTTCCGCAATATTGTGTCGGCAAAAAAGCATGGCAGGAACGGAGGAGCCTCCCGTTCATTTCAGCCTGCGAAGGCGCGGTCCGAGCCAGGGAATGCGGATGAGGTCGTGTTTGTCGACCAACCCGCTCGTAAAGACGGCGATCGCATAAGCGATCAAGCCGCCGGCGGTCGCGGCCATAAATTTCAGGAGCGGCGGAGCATGCCAAAGATCGGATTGAAACAGCATGATGACGACCGTCATGACGCCGCATGATACGGCGACCATGAGCAGATCCGACATTTTATAGCGAAAGCCGATCGTGCGCATGACGCTGATGTAATGAAGAACCGTCACCAGAACGATGTTCAGGTCGATCGCGATGATGACGCCGACGATCCCCATCCGCAGCTTTGCGGCCAAAAGGACGATCAGCGACAGTTTGACGCAGGCGCCGACGAACGAATTCAGGAGCGCCTTGCCCGGATGATCCAACGCCTGGAGAGCGGCTTGCAGCGGGCTTTGGAAATAAAGAAACAACGCGGCGGGCGCCATGATTTTCAGCAGGGATCCGACGGAGTCGTCGGCGTACAAATATGCCGTCAGCGGATCGGCGAGCAGATACATGATGACGGCGAACGGGGCGCCCGCGACGAGCGCCAGCCGCATGGATTGATGCAGCCGTTTGTGAATCGTCTTGATATCGTTGCGTTGCGCGGCTTCGGACAGCGACGGGACGAGGGATACGGACAGCGAGTACGTGAGGACGCCCGGCAAGAGGACGATCGGGATGATCATGCCTTGCAGCGCCCCGTACTGGGACGTCGCCAGCGCAGTCGCCACACCGGCGGCCGCCAGACTGTGCACGGTGATGATCGATTCGAGAAAGTATGAGCCGGAGCCGACGATCCGGCTCGCCGTGACCGGAATGGAAATGCGCATCAGCCTGCGGAATGTAGAAACATGGGCGCCCGCAACTTGGCGGGAACGGGAACGGCCCAAGAGAGGTTCCTTCCGTCCGTTAACCGTCCGGTACGATCGGTACTGCAGCAGCAGGACGGTGAGACCGCTCAATTCCCCGATACATACGCCCAGCATCGCTCCGGCAGCCGCCCATTCGATGCCGTACGGAAGCAGCATCGCCGACAGCACCAGCATGCCGAAGATGCGGACGATCGTTTCCATGATCTGCGACGTTGCGGTCGGGATCATGTTCTGTCTGCCCTGGTAATATCCGCGGAACACCGAAGAAACGCCGACGATCGTAATGACCGGGCTCATCGCCATGATCGTCGGAATGACCCTGCTGTCGGTAAGCAAATATTTCCCCATCAGCGGAGCGGCCCAGAAACCGATGGCCGAGAACGAAACCCCCGTGAGAATGACAAACACAAGGGAGACGCGCAGTATGCGGCGGATCGCCTGCTCGTCTCCCGCCGATTCGGCTTCCGAGACGAGCTTCGCGATGGCGAGCGGAAGTCCGCCGGTGATTATCGTAATCAGGATATTCAGCATCGGATAACCCATCTGGTAAAGTCCGACGCCTTCCGCGCCGATGACGCGCGGAAGCGTCATGCGCGGCACGAATCCGAGTATGCGGTTGATAATCCCTGCAACGAGCAGGATGATCGTGCCGTGGATGAACGATTGCTTGACTTTGTTCACTTTGTACACTGCTCCTTGCCGTGATCCTCATTTTTGCCGTGCCGTGCTGCTCTATCACATCCATATGCGGACGAGGTACGAGCCTATGCTGAAATCTTCAAGAACAGGGGCACTGCAAATGCCGCAGACGGCACGATGGGCGAAGGACGAGCTATACTGAAATCTTCGCCAAACGTCGTTTGCCATGGAATGTCAGTGCAACAAGCAGGATTTTGACGGAGAGTGGCGAACAAACATACAGGTAACATACGGATGCATCCGGTGATCTGCGGCTGGATATGGCAACCGCACAGCCGTTTGACGGATCCGCATGCCGGAGCAACGGATGACGAAGCGCTCGTGCCGCAAAGCTCCGCGGCCGTGGAAGAAATCCCGGTGCGGCTGCAAGGGTACGCAGCGCACCGTTGGCGGATAATCGGGACACGGATCAACAGCAGGAATGGGGGATAGACTGATGGATCATAGGGAAGAGGAAGATACCCGGGTGTTTTATATAGCAGAGCCGGCGCGGGATCGGCCGGAACATCCGCGCAGTGAAGTCGTTGACGGTCAGTCGTCCGTAGGCAGCGTCTATCAGGCGGCCGGCGAAGAGCACGTTCCGTCTGAGGACGTTCCGCAAGCGCAACCTGACGGCGAAGAGGCCGTTTCCGCGATCGCCGTTGATGCGGATGGAGAGGATGCGGGGAAGACGGACGGGTCACGTGCGGATGAAGATGGGGAATACAATGCCGTCGATGATGTGGACGAGTTGAACCGGGTCATCGAGGAGTTGTGCACGAGCAAGGCGGAGGAATTCGCGCTGCTCGGTTACGAAGGAATCACGGGCAAGGACATATGGGAATACCTGAGCGAGCAGTACGAGAAGACCGGATACCCGCGGCTGCATCGGCTGATCAACGATATTTTGTCGCTGCGCGTAACGAAGTTCATGAATTGGCTGACGCTGCACGCGTATAAAGGAAGCAAATTCCACGAATAGTATAGGCGACGGTCTTTTCGCTCGTTTGCGATGAACCTTGGCGGCGGGTATAATAGCAATTATTGAGCAATCGAAGGGAGAAGTCCTGATCATGAAAAGATTGGTCGCATTCATCGTCACCGTTATCGCATCGCTGGTGATTATCATAGGAACCGTACCGAACGTGCTCGATTCCGTGAAGCTCGGACTCGATCTGAAGGGCGGTTTCGAAATTTTATACGAAGCTTCGCCGCTTGAGGAAGGACAGGAAGTGACGTACGACGCGCTCGTCGCCACCGCGCAAAACTTGCAGAGGCGCGCCGACGTCGTAGGCGGCGTCGGGGAACCGGAGATCAATCCCGAAGGTTCGAACCGCATCCGCGTCCGCATCGCCGGCGTGGAAAATATCGACGAAGTGCGCAAACGCATGAAGGACCCCGCGGTCCTCACGTTCCGGAGCCGCGACGGATGCGAGCCTGAAGAAGGATATTGCCGCATCGAACTGCGCGGCACCGATTTCAAGGAAGGTTCCGCCACGGTTGCTTACGATGAGCTGAACCGGCCCATCGTCAACATCGAGGTGAAGGAACCGGAGAAGTTTTACGAGATCACGGACAGATTGTCGAAAAAACCTTTTCCATACAACGTCCTGGCGATCATGCTCGATGAAGATACCATCGCGCAACCCGAGGTCAACTATGCGATCAGCGGCGGCAAGGCGTCCATCACGGGACAGCGGACGGCTGAGGAAGCCAAGGAGCTTGCGCAGACGATCAACCTCGGCGCGCTGCCGCTCAAGCTGACGGAGAAATACATACAGCAGGTCGACGCCACGCTCGGAAAAGCTTCGCTGGAGAGGACGATGCTCGCCGGCATCATCGGCTCGATCGTCGTGCTCATTTTTATGGCGGTTTACTACCGTCTGCCGGGTCTCGTCGCGTCGTTTACCCTGATCGTGTATATCTGGCTGTTGCTGATCGTCTTCAATCTGCTGAACGCGACGCTTACCCTGCCGGGCATCGCGGCGTTCGTGCTCGGCATCGGGATGGCGGTCGACGCGAACATTATCACCTACGAGCGCTTCCGGGAAGAGCTTCGCGTCGGCAAAAGTGTCTTGTCGTCCGTTCGCGCCGGTTCGCGCACGTCGCTGCGGACGATCGTCGACGCGAACCTGACGACGGTGATCGCCGCGGCCGTTCTTTTCTCAATCGGGCAGGGCGCCATCAAGGGATTCGCGCTGACATTGATCATGAGCATCGTGGTCAGCATGATCACGAACGTGTTCCTGTCGCGGCTTTTGATTCTGTGGCTTGTGCGCACGAACAAGTTCAACAAGCCGGAGTATTTCGGCGTAAAACAATCGGAAATCATGAGCCTGTCCGCCAAAGGAGAAGCGCATCCGAAATCGGTCAGCAGGTTTGATTTCGCGCGTCACAGCTACAAGGCGTATTCATTTTCCATTGCCGTCACCCTGATCGGCGTCATCGTGCTCATTTTCCTCGGCATGAATTACGGGGTCGATTTCAAGGCGGGCACGACGATCGACGTCCTGCTCAACCGGGGCACGACGCAGGAGGAAGTCGACAAGCTGCTTGCCGGCGCGGATTTCGAGCCGGCGGTGAGAACCATCGGCGGGGCCGACCGGGACCGGATCACGCTGCGCTTTGAAGAAGTGTTGACCGAGGAGGACATCGCCCGGCTGGAGAAAGCGTTTGACGCCGTGTACGGCGAAGGGGCGGCATCGTATGAAGAGAACACGGTCGATCCCGTGCTCGCGTTTGAATTGCGCAACCGCGCCTTGTACGCGATTCTGGCCGCCAGCGTGTTCATTTTGGTTTACGTGCTGATACGGTTCGAATGGCGGTTTGCGGTCGCCGCGATCATCGCGTTGCTGCACGACGCCTTTATGGTGATCAGTGTATTCTCGATTTTCCGTTTGGAAGTGAATCTGACGTTTATCGCCGCGATTTTGACGATCGTCGGCTATTCGATCAACGATACGATCGTCATCTTCGACCGTATCCGCGATAACCTGCGTTTCGCAAAATTGCGCAACCGCGACGATCTGAAGAAACTGGTGAACGACAGCCTGTGGCAGACGTTGTCGCGTACGGTGAACACATTGCTGACGTGCGTCTTCACGTCCGTGGCGCTGATGATTTTCGGCAGTCCGTCCATCTTCCTGTTCTCGCTGGCCATCACGGTCGGACTTGTGTTCGGCGGGTATTCGTCCATTTTCATCGCGACGCCGATCTGGTACGAGCTGAAGGTGAAGACGCTGAACAAGAGCAAACCTGTCGCGGCAGAGTAATCAATACATCTGGTGAAGGGATTCGATATGGCAGATCAAAGATTATCGAAGGCATCCGCCGGCGCCTGGGTGGGCATACTCGGCAATCTGGCATTGGCGCTTATGAAACTGATCGTCGGATTGATCTCGAACAGCAGAGCGCTGATCGCGGACGCCGCCCACAGCGCCTCGGACATCGCGGGCTCGTTCATCGTCCTGATCGGACTGAAGGCGGCGCACAAACCGCCGGACAAGGATCATCCTTACGGACACGGCCGGGCGGAATCGATCGCGGCGATCATCGTGTCGCTGTTGCTGCTGTATGTGGGATTGGAGATCGCCATCGGTTCGATCCGGACGATTGCCGGGGGCGTCACCGAAGCGCCGCTCGGCATCGCGATTGCGGCGATTCTGATCTCCATCGCCGTGAAAGAAGCGATGTTTCAGTACAAATACCGCCTTGGCAAAAGGCTGAACAGCCAATCGCTGATCGCCAACGCGTGGGAGCATCGTTCGGATGTCTATTCCTCGCTCGCCGCTTTGGCCGGTGTCGGAGGAGCGGTGCTCGGCGATTATATCGGCGTGCCGGCGCTGTATTATCTTGATCCGGTCGCCGGAATTGCCGTAGCGGTCCTGATTCTGAAGATGGGATACCGTCTCATTCGCGAGTCGATTCACACCACGATGGATCACGTGTTGCATGAGGAAGATTCGCGCCATCTGTACGAGGCGATCCGCTCCGTCAAAGGCGTGCAGGCGGTTGACGACCTGCGCGCGCGGGAGCTGGGGCATTATCTGATCGTGGATGTGAAGATCAGCGTCAATCCCAGAATCACGGTGCTGGAAGGGCATGAAATCGCGCGCCAGGTGAAGCTGATGCTTCTCAGGCGGTTCAAGAATATTGCGGACGTTTTTGTTCATGTGAATCCGTATGATCCGTCATTTCCGTACCATCCCGGATACGATCAGATGGACGGCGACCGGCCGACGATATTGCATTAATGGCGAGAGGGTTTGAGATCCGGGGAAGGGGGAAACGGCATGCAGCCATCCAGAACGCGCTGGAGGGTGCATCATATCGAGCAGGAACAGGCAGATCGCCTGGCCGAACAGTGCGGTATTCACCCGCTGGTCGCCAGGCTTCTCTTGATAAGAGGATGCGATACGCCTGATAAGGTGAGAAAGTTTTTGGAACCGAAGGCCGACGATTTATACGACCCGTTCCTGATGGACGGGATGCGAGAAGCGGTGGAGACGATGCGGCGGACGATCCGCGACGGTGGAAAAATCCGCGTTTACGGCGACTACGATGCGGACGGCATCAGCAGCACGTCGCTCATGCTTTGGCTTTTGCGCGAATTAGGCTCAAAGTGCGACTATTATATTCCGCACCGGGTGCATGAAGGATACGGGTTGAACAAGGCCGCCCTCGAAAAGGCGAAGCAGGACGGCGTGTCGCTCATCGTAACGGTCGATACGGGGATCAGCGCCGCGGAGGAAGCGCGCTATGCGGCGGAACTTGGGCTGGATCTGGTCATCACGGATCATCACGAACCTCCGGCCGTGCTTCCGGAAGCGCTGGCGGTGCTGAATCCGAAGAAGCCGGGTTGTCCGTATCCGTTCAAGCAGTTGGCCGGCGTGGGCGTCGCGTTCAAGTTGGCGCAGGCGCTGACGGGAGCCGTGCCGGAACGGCTCGCCGAACTGGCGGCGCTCGGAACGATCGCCGATCTGATGCCGCTGGTCGACGAGAACCGCACGATCGTCCATCTCGGCCTGAAGCGCATGCAGCGCACAACGTTCACGGGGTTGGCCGCGCTGTTCGATGTGAGCGGATTGGACGGCAAGGAGATCAGCGCCGGACATATCGGCTTCGCCGTCGCGCCGCGCATCAATGCGAGCGGAAGGCTCACTTCGGCGGATGCGGCGGTTCGGCTGCTGACGACCGAGCATGAACAGGAAGCGTACATGCTCGCGAAACAGTTGGACGAGTTGAACGATGACAGGCAGAGGATCGTGGAGGAGACGGTGGAAGAGGCGCTGGCCCAACTGCATGCCCGCTATGGACAATCGTCTTTGCCCCCGGTCATCATCTGCGCCGGGGAAGGATGGAACGCGGGCGTCATCGGCATCGTGGCGGCGCGCATTCTCGAAAAGCATTACAGACCGACGCTCATTTTCACAATCGATCCGGAAAGCGGCATGGCCAAAGGTTCAGCTCGTTCGATCGCAGGGTTCGACATCCACAAGGCGCTGACCGAGTGCTCGGATTTGCTCGATCATTTCGGCGGACATCAGGCGGCGGCCGGTCTGTCGCTCGCGGCGCATCGGCTGGACGTTCTCCAGGAACGACTAAACCGTCTGGCGGAATCATGGCTTACCGAAGAAGATTACATACCGCTGAGCGAGATTGATGTGCGGTGCGGACTCGATCAATGCACCGTGCAGCTGGTCGAACAGCTGTCGGCGCTTGCCCCGTACGGCATCGGCAACCGGTCGCCGAAACTGATGATCGAACGGGCGGCGCTCAAGGAAGCGCGCAAGATCGGCAAGGACGGCCAGCATCTGAAACTGTCGCTGACGGACGGAAACGCGCATCGATCGCTGGACGCGGTCGGTTTCGGCCTCGGCGCTCTTCACAACCATTTGTCGCCGTACGCGAAGATCGATGTGATCGGGGAACTGCAGATCAACGAGTGGAACGGAATGCGGAAGCCTCAGCTGCTCATTCAGGACTTGCGCGTAAACCATCTGCAGGTGTTCGATTGGCGCGGGCTGCGTCCTGTCCGTTCGTCCCCGCCGCAGATGAACGAGCCGCCCGGACAGCGCGCCTATGCGGGACTGCGCGATGAAGCCGCGTTCGTCATCGTCGACGGCGCACCGCATTGGATGGAGATCATCACCGGGATGTTCGGCGAGCGGCGCATCTACAGGATGGATGAAGACGGCGAACTCTTCGGCGTGAATCATCACGACGGGCCGCCGGACGAACCGCTCACGGATCTGGTGCTCGTTCAGCTTCCGCGAAGCAAGCAGCAGCTGCGCCGCATGCTGCAAAAGTACGGAGGCGGGTTGGAGCGCATCTGCGTATGGTTCGCGGACGCGGAGGACGCGGCCGCAGGCTGTCCGCCGCGGGAGCGTTTCATTCATGTGTACGCATGGCTGAAGCAGGTGAAAACGTGGGACCCGGCGGATGCGCAGACGCTGAACGCCTGGAGCAGCCGGACGGGGTTGTCTTCGGGCGACATTTTGTTCATTCTGAACGTGTTTGAAGAACTCGGTTTCATCATCCGGAATGGCGGACGTTATGAATTCGTGCCGCAGCCCGCTCCGCGGGATTTGACGGAATCGCATCTGTACCGGCTGCGCAATGCCGGAAAGTCGCTGGCGGAGGAATTCATGCTGATGACTTCCGACAACCTGCTGCGGACGATCCAGGAACACGCCACAGCTTGAGTCGGAGCGCGTGAATCGCATTCGGAGACATGATTGGGCGCATACTTTGAACACAAACCTATAAGACGAGGTGGACTGATTCATGAATTTTAAGGATTACATTCGAGTCGTGCATGATTATCCGCAGCCGGGCATCCGCTTCAAAGACATCACGACGCTGTTGCAGAACGGTCCGGTTTACAGAGCGGCGATCGACGAATTAAGAAAGCAGCTGGAACACTTGCAGATCGATGTTATAGCGGGACCCGAGGCGAGAGGATTCGTCATCGGCGCGCCGCTCGCCTATGTGCTGGGCATCGGCTTCGTGCCGATACGCAAGAGCGGAAAGCTGCCCTACGCGTCGATCGAAGCGGATTATTCGCTGGAGTACGGCAAGGACAAGCTGGCGATCCATGAAGATGCGATCAAGCCGGGGCAAAACGTGCTCATTGCGGACGACCTGCTGGCGACCGGCGGAACGATCGCTACATGCATCGATCTGGTGCGCAAGCTCGGCGGCCATGTTGTGGCGTCGGCATTTCTGATCGAATTGTCCTATCTGGAAGGCCGCAGCAGACTCGATGTTCCAGTCCATTCGCTCGTCACGTACTGATGCCGTCGATGATCGAATGAACCGCGGTTGACATATTGACGTATTCCGTCGTTCGATTCATAATGTATAGAAAACCATATGTACTGAGGCGGCTGTTATGCAAACGATAGAGGAAGGAATTCGTATGGGCATCGACCAACTACTGGAGAAAGCAGGTAAATATTTAAAACCAAGCGACCTCGAGCGGATCCGGGAAGCGTATTTGTTTGCAGAAAAGGCGCATGCCGGACAAGTCCGCAAATCGGGCGAGCCTTACATCCTGCATCCGGTCGCGGTGGCGGAGATTCTCGTCGACATGCAGCTCGACGTGACGACGCTGGAAGCCGCATTGCTTCATGATGTCGTGGAGGATACGAATGTCACCATCGACATGATCCGCGAAAAATTCGGTCCCACCTGCGCGATGTTGGTCGATAGTCTGACGAAACTGGAGAAAATCCAGTTCAAAACGAAGGAAGAACAGCAGAACGCGAATTACCGCAAGATGATCGTCGCAATGGCGCAAGATTTGCGCGTCATCCTGATCAAGCTGGCCGACCGTCTGCATAATATGCGGACGCTGAAATACCAGTCTGAGGAAAGACAGCGCAAGATTGCGGAGGAGACTCTGGAGATTTTTTGCCCGCTGGCGCACAGACTCGGCATATCTGCGATCAAATGGGAGATGGAGGACATCTCCCTTCGTTATATTAATCCTCAGCAATATTACCGCATTGCCCATTTGATGAAGAAGAAGCGCGCGGAGCGCGAGCAATATATCCAGGAATGCATTCAGCTCATTTCGGAGAAGCTGAAGGAAACCGGCATCGAAGGGGATATTTCCGGCCGTCCGAAGCATATCTACAGCATCTATAAAAAGATGATCACCCAGAACAAGGAGTTCAATGAGATTTACGACCTTCTGGCGATCCGGGTGCTCGTCGAGACGATCAAGGATTGTTATGCGACGCTGGGCGTCATCCATACGTTGTGGAAGCCCATGCCAGGAAGATTCAAGGATTATATCGCCATGCCGAAGCCGAACATGTACCAGTCGCTGCATACGACGGTGATCGGTCCGAACGGAGAGCCGCTGGAGGTTCAGATCCGCACGTACGAGATGCACAAGACGTCCGAATACGGCGTGGCGGCGCACTGGGCGTACAAGGAAGGAACGGTGGTGCCGAGCGGCAGCTTCGAGGAGAAATTGAACTGGTTCCGGGAAATTCTCGAACTGCAGAACGAAGTGAGGGACCCTTCGGAATTTATGGAACAGCTCAAGATCGACTTTTTCTCCGATCTTGTTTACGTGTTCACGCCGAAGGGAGAGGTGATCGAACTGCCCGCAGGATCGGTGCCTCTCGATTTTGCGTACCGCATTCATACGGAGGTCGGCAACCGGACGATCGGGGCGAAGGTGAACGGACGGATCGTCCCGCTGGATTACAAGCTGAAGACCGGCGACATCGTCGAGATTCTGACATCCAAACATTCCTACGGTCCGAGCCAGGATTGGCTGAAAATCGCGCAATCATCGAATGCCCGCTCGAAGATCAGACAATGGTTCAAGAAGGAGAAGCGGGAAGAGAACATCAAGAACGGCGAGCAGTCGATCGAGCGCGAGCTGAAGCGGCTGGGCTACGAGCCGCATGTCGTGATGACGGAAGAGAATATGCTGGAAGCGGCGAAGAAGTTCGCATTCCAGGATATTGACGATATGTTGTCCGCGGTCGGCATCGGGGGAATCACCGCCGCCCAGGTGTGCACGCGGTTGCTCGACAAGTTCCGCAAAGAGAAGCCGGAAGAGGAACTGAGCGAACAGGTCAAGGAACTGAAACCGGCATCGACGAGCAAAGCGAGACCGATGAACGGCATTCGCGTCAAAGGCGTCGAGAACGTCATGGTTCGGTTTGCGCGATGCTGCAATCCGGTGCCCGGCGACGAAATCATCGGGTATATCACGCGCGGGCGCGGCGTTTCCGTCCATCGCGTCGATTGCACGAATTTGCCTGTGCTGAAAGAGGGAGACGAATCGAACCGCCTGATCGAGGTCGAATGGGAATCGAGGGTGGAAGCAAGCTACAATGTCGATATTGAAATACTCGGACACGACCGCAGAGGATTGCTGAACGACGTGCTGCAGGTCGTGTCGGAAAGCAAGACGGTCATCGCGGCGGTGTCCGGACGCGCGGACAAAAACAAGATCGCGCACATTCATATGTCGCTGCTCATACGCAACCGCGACCATCTGCAGGCGATCGTAGACAAGATCAAGCGCGTCAAAGACGTGTTCTCCGTTCAGCGGATGATGCAGTAACGGTCGAATCCAATCAATCGCAGCCAAGATGCATTCCGGCAAACAGCCGCAACCATATCGGGAGGGACATGTTCATTGAGAGTCGTTGTGCAGCGCAGCAAGCAGGCGCGTGTGGTGGTCGACGGGCAGACGGTCGGAGAAATCGAGCGGGGACTTGTTCTGCTCGTCGGCATACGCCATGAGGATACGGTGAACGATGCGCGGTGGATGGCCGACAAAGTGGCCAATCTGCGTATTTTTGAGGATCAGGAAGGCAAGATGAATCTGTCGCTGCTTGAAACGGGAGGCCAGATCTTGTCCGTTTCGCAGTTCACGCTGTACGGAGATTGCCGGAAGGGCAGACGCCCAAATTTCATGGCGGCGGCGAGACCGGAGCACGCCGAGCCGTTGTATGAGCAGTTCAACGCGTTTCTTCGCGAGCAGGGGATCGATGTCCAAACGGGACGTTTCGGCGCGATGATGGACGTGCATCTGACAAACTGGGGGCCGGTCACGCTCGTCATCGACAGTGAAGAGCGCGGCGGATGAGGTTTCCAGCGGAAGCTTGATGAAGATGGAGCCAGACTCGGAGATGTGATTGATTTCGCGCGATGTTGGCCATACTAACACCGATAATCTTCATCCTGTTGGTGAGGCCAAGACGATGCGGCAATCGACGAAACAGACCTGTTTGCTGTCCGCCTGCCGTCAGTTGATGTCCCTTCATATTTGGGAGAAGGTGCAGGCGGATGATTTCGACCGGAGGTATGACGAAACGCCCGATGCGGGAAGCGTGCGTCATTTTGAACACGGCCGTTTTCCGAGACGCTTGCCGTGAAGATGCACCCGCCGCGGGTTGCGCCCTGCGGAAGGGTTGCTGAGTTACAACCCATCATGGCATGACCATCCTGAAGGGAACCTTCCAGGCGAAAGCTGTACAAGGCGGACGGTTTATAGGAACCGTCTCTTTTGTTGTACGGCTCCGGTATGCGGCTGTGGATATGTAGGCGAAGCTCCTTCATCGGATGGATGAAGAGCTTCGGTTGTTCATGCCAAGGGATGCCATGAATAACCCGAAACGTTCATAAATGTTAGCGGGTGATCTCTCCCTGAGATCTTGCCGGACATTAAAGAACTCTTCTCGCGGTCACGTAGCGGTCTTTCCATTTGCCGCTGGTGAGACTGGAGATGTGTACGTCGTTGCCGCTGACGTTGAGTATATGAATGAAGTTGCCGTTGCCGATATAGATACCCACGTGTTTGATTGTCTTACTGCTGCTGCTGTTGCTGAAGAAGACCAGGTCTCCTTTTTTCAGGTTCGATTTGCTGACGTATTTACCGGCATTTTTTTGGTACTTCGTTCCCCATTTCAGCTTCACTCCATGTTTCCCGAACACATACTGCGTGAAAGATGAGCAGTCGAAGATGAGACGTTGTGGGTCGCGTACCCCGAACTTGTACGTGGCACGTCCGATCAAAGATTTCGCCGTTTCGATGATTGCGTCCGCCTTGCTGCTGGTGCTGGTCGCAGCGTATGCCGGAACCGTGAGCGTAAATGCCATCGCCAGAACAATCATAACCGTCAGGATCTTTTTCGCCATTCATATCCTCCTCTTCCATGTAATGAATTGAAATCGCTTTTTTTTCGCGATTTCTCACTTCATTAATAGGTTAACATAACATCACCCGTTTGCGGTCAAGAAGATGTTGCCAAAACCCGGTTCCGGCGGCGGGGGAGTATGCGGGACGTGACAATTGTGTTACAATGACGTTGGTTTTTTGTCATGGCAGGAAGTGAGGTTGCGATACGCATGATCATAAAAGTCGAACAGGTTGGGTTCCGCGGTTTTGATACGGAACTGTTTCATTTAATACGGGCGTTTTATGAACAGGTTGAGGTGACGTTTGCGCAGGAAGAGCCGGGAGACGCGGTGTTGACGCTCGAACTGGCCGTTGGAGGTTCATCGGAGCGGGAGTTGCGCGGGACTTACCGCTTTGACGGGGGACAAACCGTGCAGTCGGCCAACCGGCTTGGCACCTCCGGTGCCGATGCCGATGAGGAACGCAGGCGTTTGAAGCGTGCCGTGCTCGTCTGCACGCTGGATCTGCTGCGCCAGGCGACGGGATTGGAGCAGCCGTGGGGCGTGCTGACCGGCGTGCGGCCGACGAAGCTGATGCATCATTTGCTTGCCGAACATGGGCGCGAGGAAGCCGTGCGCATCCTGGAGGAAGAATATCTCGTCACGCCGCGCAAAGCGCAGCTTCTTCTGTCGGTCGCGGAACGCCAGTTGGCCGTCATTCCGGATCTGTTCCGTCTCGATGACGAGGTGAGCGTCTATATCGGCATCCCGTTCTGTCCGACGAAATGCGCGTACTGCACGTTCCCCGCATACGATATCCGCGGCAACAACGGTTCGGTGGAACAGTTTCTGGCCGGGCTGGATGAGGAAATTCGGCGCACCGGCGACTGGCTTCGGGAACGCGGTCTCGGCATTACGACGATCTACTGGGGCGGCGGGACGCCGACGAGCATCACGGCGGAACAGATGGACGCGCTGTTTCAGGCGATGCATGAAAGCTTCCCGCGCATGGACCGCGTGCGCGAACTGACGGTCGAGGCGGGCAGACCGGACACGATCACTCCGGAGAAAATCGAAGTGATGAAGCGCTGGCGCGTTGACCGCATCAGCATCAATCCGCAAAGTTTCACGCAGGCTACGCTGGATGCGATCGGCCGGCATCATACGGTGGAGGAGACGGTCGAGAAGTTTCATCTGGCGCGCGGGATGGGGCTGACCAACATCAATATGGACCTGATCATCGGCTTGCCCAACGAGGACGTCGAGACGTATGAACGGACGCTCCGCGAGACGGAGAAACTGATGCCGGAATCGCTCACGGTGCATACGCTGTCGTTCAAACGAGCTTCCAGGATGACGCAGGAGCGGGATCGGTACAAGGTGGCGGAACGCGCCGAGATTGAAGAGATGGTGCGGATGACGAACGATTGGACGGCCGCTCACGGTTATGTGCCGTATTATTTGTACCGCCAGAAAAATATTCTCGGCAATCTGGAGAATGTCGGTTACTCGCTGCCGGGCAAGGAGAGCCTGTACAACATCATCATGATGGAGGAACAGCAGACGGTGATCGGCCTGGGATGCGGCGCTGTCAGCAAGATCGTCTGGCCGGCCGGGCAAGACGATGCGGACAGCGGCAAAGGCACACGGCGGATCGAACGGTTGCCGAATCCGAAAGAACCCGCTGCGTACATCCGCCATTACCAAGAATATATCGATAAAAAAATCGGGCTGCTGAATCAGGCTTACGGAACGGAATGAATGGGTAAGCGGTTTCAAATTTGTAAACATCTTGTAATGTTTCATTAACGAGCGTTTAATAATAACCGCTTATACTTTGAGCATACCCCCTTTTAGATATATCATTTTCAGCCCGCGCGATCGCGGGCTTTTTTTTATCCGGAAGAGATGGACTTGTGATTCGGGGAGCTTGTATAATTTTACTGATAAAATAAATCTATCAACGAGGTAACCATCTGTGTCCAAATATATGAAATTAATAACAACAACTGCGGTGATTTTTCTCAGCGCGCTTTACAGCGTGCTGTTCCTGACGGTCGTCGTGGAACATATCCGGCGCGACGGGGCGTGGAATTGGGATTTTGCCGCTTACGTGATCGCGGCCGTGATCTTCGTTCCGCTCGTCCTGCGATGGATGGCGACGAAGGAGACGCGCGTGAGCCGGCATGCGGTCCGGATGCTGTTCGTTACATGCATTGCCGTCAAACTGGCGTGGGTGCTGGCATATCCGACCGTGCCGCGGGTGGATTACCTGACGTTCTACAAAGCGGCGCAAATGCTGGCGGACAGTTGGACGATCGATTTTCATTATGTCGCACTTTTTCCGCATATTTTGGGGTACTCAAGTTTTTTAAGCGTTTTCTTTGCGATCTTCGGGGACGGGCTGCTCGTGGCGCCGATTCTGAATGTCATCCTGTCCGCGGTCGGCATGTTGTTCATCTATGACATCGGCAAAAGGCTGCTGGATGAACGGGCCGCGGTCATCGCCTCGCTGGTCTGGATTCTGTATCCGTCGCAGACGATTTACAATACGATGGTGTTGTCGGAACCTTTGTACACGACGTTGATTCTCGGTTTCTGGGCGTGGATGATCCGCCTGCATGACAAGTTAGCCGCCCGTCGGTACGGGCCGCTCGTCGCTTCGGCGCTCGGCGCTTCCCTGCTGCTTGCGGTCATTCATTCGATCCGACCGCTTTCCTGGGTGCTGTTCCTGGCGTTGGCGATCTGGATGGTGCTGGCGATGCGATGGGATAAGGGGGAAGCGGCGCGGAAGATGACGTTTTTGCTCGTTACGGCCGCGGGATTGTGGATCTTGGGACATGCCGTGGAATGGTATTATGATTCGCGGCTTGGAGAGAAAGCCGCAACGACGGTGGGGTTTAACGTCTACGTCGGTTTCAACGAAGCCTCGAGGGGCCGGTGGAATCAGGAGGACAGCGATCATCTGTTCCGGTACGTGCGGGAAAATCCGCACTGGACCGCGGATGACGTTCAGCGGAAAATGATGGAGGACGCCATCGACCGCATTATGAACGGTAATATCCGCTTCATGTCCTTGTTCTATGATAAATTGCATTATCTTTGGGGAGAGGATGCGATGGCGTTCCGCTACTCCGATCTCCCAAAACAGGAAGCCGCATACATGACCGTCTCCAACGCCTACTATATCGTCTCGATTCTTTTCTCGATCATCGGGCTTGTCCTGCTCATCCGGCAAAACCGGCGGTCGGCGGCGCTGATGCTTTGCCTGTTCATGCTCGGGCTTACGGCGGCGCATCTCATCGCGGAAGTTGCATACCGCTATCACTACAGCGGCACCGCCGTGCTGTCGATACTCGCGGGTGTCGGCGTCATCAAGCTGTACGGTCTGCGGCTGCCGAAACGGCTTCACCGCGCAAAAAACGGCGAATAACCGGATAGGCGAATAAACGGATAGAATGATGCTTATCGATCTTCATGGATGAATGTCTGATTCGAATAGATGATGACGAATGAATGCCTGATGACAGATTGACCGGATTTATCAGCGATCCAATATATTGCCGATGGGTTTCGAAAGGAACCAGTCGGATGAATTGGCCGGAGGGATACAGGTGCAACCATGGAACAACGGGATGCCGCCCCTGATCGCGGTGGTCGTTCCCTGCTATCATGAGGAAGAAGTGTTGCCGGAGACCGCAAGAAGGCTGGACGCGCTGTTGACCCGCCTGATCGGCGAGGGGTTGATCGCGCCGTCCAGTTACGTGTTGTTTGTGGATGACGGAAGCAAAGACCGGACATGGGCGATCATCGAGTCGCTGCATCGTTCGAACGGCCGGATGCGCGGCTTGAAGCTGGCGCGAAACGCCGGACACCAGCGCGCGCTGCTCGCCGGGTTGCTGACGGCGAAGCGCGACGCGGATGCGGTCATTTCGATTGACGCCGATCTGCAGGATGATATCGAGGCGATCCGCGAGTTTGTGATCAAGTTTCGCGAAGGGTATGAGATCGTCTACGGCGTGCGCGAAGACCGTTCGACGGATACGAAGTTCAAGCGGGGAACGGCGCAGATGTTTTACAAGCTGATGAGCCGGCTCGGCGCGGAAGTCGTCTATAACCACGCGGATTACCGGCTCATGAGCAAGCGGGCGGTTGAATACCTCGCCGAGTACCGGGAGGTGAATCTGTTTTTGCGCGGAATCGTGCCGCTTATCGGGCTGCCTTCCGCTCAGGTCATGTACAAGCGGCATGAGCGATTCGCCGGCGAATCGAAATATCCGCTGCGAAAAATGCTCGCTTTCGCTGTCGACGGCATTACATCGTTCAGCGTGCGGCCGATCCGTCTCGTTACCGCGACGGGTGTTCTGTTTCTCGCGCTCAGCCTGCTGGTTGCGATCTATGTCCTGATCGCCAAAATATCCGGACAAGCCGTGCCGGGCTGGACGTCGATCGTTCTTTCGATCTGGTTCGTCGGCGGCGTGCAGATCATGAGCATCGGGCTGGTCGGCGAGTATATCGGGAAGATTTATCAGGAAGCGAAAGGGCGGCCGAAATATCATATCGAAAAGATGCTGATGCCGGAGACGGCGGCGGAAGAGCGGGGATCATATCCTCTGCCGAGGCCTTGGGATGCCGAGGCCTCCGGCGGACACGGGACGGCGGCGCGATGAGTGCGGCGTTTCTCCGTTTTCTGCTCGTCGGGGTGATCAACACGTGCGTCGGTCTCGGCATAATGCTCGGGCTGCTCAACATCGCCGGTCTTGATTATTGGACGTCGACCTTTATCGGCAATTCGCTGGGAGCGGTCGTCAGTTATGTATTGAACCGGTCGTACACGTTCAGGAGCGATGTGCATTGGTGGCGCGGGATCATGCTGTTCGCGATCGTCATCCTCGCGTGCTACTTGGCCGCCTACGGAATCGGCATGGCGCTCGTCGAACGGCTGCTCCCGCTTCTCATGCCGCAGGCGGGACGGGCGTGGATCGACAACATCGCCGTTTTCGCCGGGATGGGGATGTACACGTTATTGAACTATGCGGGGCAAAAGCGGTTCGTTTTCGGCGGGGGAGGAAGCGGGCGGCCTGCCGATCCGCCCGTCGGCGGACGAACCGGCGGCCGGTCGGCCGGACGGATGGACGGGGTCTCCTGCAGACGGACGGATGAGGAATGATGCCGCGCGGACATTTTCCGTTTCGCGGGCGGACATCGGTTGACAATCAACGCGCATTTGGCCATAATATCATATTGATCGTGAAAAGAGATTCCATGACGGGAAGGAGTAGTTCGCCCTCGTCGGCGCAGAGAGGAAGTCCTTAGGCTGCAAGACTTCTCCGATCGAACGAACGAAAGACATCCCTGAGAACCTGCGGGGAACGGATCTGCCGCCTTTTGCGGAATGAGGCGGCGCGGTCTCAGTAGCCGCACGGCGCACGGCGGGCGTTATCCGCATGATGAGGGAACGTTGACCGGAGCGACGGCGCTTGGGCGCTTTCGTCAGTCCGCACGTTCCGAACAGTGGGTGGCACCACGGGTGATTGCGTTCAATCTCTCGTCCCCTTACGGCTTCTATGAGGCCCGGGACGTGAGATTTTTTATTATGCGCAAAAGATTTACAAGCAATATTTCAGCGTTAGGGGGCTTCGCAAGTGGTGTATCAAAAGCCGAAAGGCACGCAGGATTTTCTGCCGGGCACGGTGGAGAAGTGGCAATACGTGGAAGCGAAAGCGCGCGATATTTGCCGCAGATTCAACTACAAAGAGATCCGCACGCCGATATTCGAGCAGACGGAGTTGTTTCAGCGCGGCGTCGGGGAGACGACCGACATCGTCGCGAAGGAAATGTACACATTCCTGGACAAAAGCGCGCGCAGCATGACGCTTCGTCCCGAAGGGACGGCGGGGGTCGTACGCGCCTACGTCGAGAACAAACTGTACGGAGAACCCGACGTAACGAAGCTGTATTACATCGGCCCGATGTTCCGCTATGAACAGCCTCAGGCGGGCAGATACCGTCAACTGCACCAGTTCGGCATCGAGGCGTTCGGTTCCGCCGATCCCGCGATCGATGCGGAGGTGATCGCTCTCGGCTATTTGTTCTACAAGGAACTGGGCTTGAAGGACGTGGTCGTCGAACTGAACTCCGTCGGCAACGCGCCCAGCAGAGCGGTTTACCGCGAAAAGCTGCAGGCGTATCTGAAGCCCATGCTGCCGTCGCTTTGCAAAGACTGCCAGGAGAGGTACGAGCGCAATCCGCTCCGAATACTGGATTGCAAGGTCGATCAGGAGAAGTTTGCGGACGCGCCGTCGATCATCGACAGTCTGGACGACGAATGCCGCAGCCATTTCGAGACGGTGCAGTCGCTGCTGACGCGGATGGGCATCGAGTATCGGCTGAATCATCGCCTGGTGAGAGGCTTGGATTACTATACGCATACCGCATTTGAATTCAAGGCGGGAGGCATCGGCGCGATCGATACGATCGGCGGAGGCGGCCGCTACAACGGTCTGGTCGGGGCGATCGGCGGGCCGGATCAGCCGGGCGTCGGTCTCGGGCTCGGTCTGGAGCGGGCGCTGCTCGTGCTGGAGGCGCAAGGAATCGAATTGCCGGTGAGCGAGCCGCTGGATGTGTATCTGATCAGTCTCGGCGAGCAGGCGGAGCGGGAAACGGTGAAGCTGCTGTTCGAACTCCGCGAAGCCGGATTGCGCGCCGACCGCGATTATCAGGGGCGCAAGCTGAAGGCGCAGCTGAAGTCGGCGGACAGATTGGGAGCGAAATTCGCCGCCATTCTGGGCGACGACGAGCTTGCGCAAGGCGTCATCACCCTGAAAAATCTGGCCAGCGGCGAGCAGGAGACCGTTGCGCTCGGGGAACTGGCGGCGAAGTTAAAGGAAGCGTCGGCGACGGCTTGAGCCGTGCTCGGTTGACGCGCGGCACTCACTGAATATCAACATTTCTCAAAATACTTTTCGAATTTGAAAGTGGAATATGAAAGGAGAACTCGATGAATATGATGCATAGAACGCATTCTTGCACGGAGATTACAAAAGCCGACGTCGGACGCACCGTTGTGCTGAACGGATGGGTGCAGCGCCGCCGGGACCTCGGAGGCGTGCTGTTCATCGATCTCCGCGACCGCAGCGGGATCATGCAGCTCGTGTTCAATCCGGAAATCAACGCGGAAGCGCATGCGATCGCCGACCGCGTCCGCAACGAATATGTGCTTGCCGTAAAAGGCACGGTCGTCGAACGCGACCCTGAGACGGTGAACCCGAACCTCGTCACGGGAGAAATTGAGGTTCGCGTGGAGCAGATCGAAATTTTGAACCCGGCGAAAACTCCGCCTTTCTTCATCGAGGACGGCGTGGATATCGACGAATCGATCCGCCTGAAATACCGCTATCTCGATCTGCGGCGTCCGGAGATGCTGAGAACGCTGATGCTGCGCTCCAAAGCGGCGAAAATTTTCCGCGATTTTCTCGACGAGCGCGGTTTTATCGAGATCGAGACGCCGATCCTGACGAAGTCGACGCCGGAAGGGGCGCGCGATTATCTCGTGCCGAGCCGCGTGCATCCGGGCGAATTTTTCGCGCTTCCGCAGTCGCCGCAAATCTTTAAGCAGCTTCTGATGGTCGGCGGCATCGAACGGTATTATCAAATCGCGCGCTGTTTCCGGGATGAGGACCTGCGCGCCGACCGCCAGCCCGAATTTACGCAGGTCGACCTTGAGACATCGTTCATGACGCAGGATCAGCTGCTTGAGATGATCGAGGAACTCGTCTGCCGCGTCTTCCGCGAAACGATCGGCGTCGAACTCGAGCGTCCGTTCCAGCGCATTACGTACGCCGATGCGATCGGCAAATACGGTTCGGACAAGCCGGATCTGCGCTTCGGCCTGGAGCTTGTCGATCTGACGGATCTCGCCGCCAATTCGGGCGTGCAGGTGTTTGCAAACGCGGTGAAAAAAGGCGGCCAGGTGAAGGCGCTCAATGCGAAAGGCTGCGGAACATGGAGCCGGAAGGAGATCGACGATCTGCTGCCGTTCGCGGCCCGTTACGGAGCGAAAGGTCTGGCGTGGATTCAGGTGAAGGACGGCGAGATGAGAGGGCCGATCGTCAAGTTTTTCACGGAAGAAGAACTGGCGGAATTGCGGAAGCGGATGAATGCGGAGGACGGGGACCTGATCCTGTTCTCGGCGGATTCGAGCAAAGTCGTCGCCGATGTGCTCGGCAATCTGCGGCTGAAAATCGGCCGCGATCTCGGGCTGATCGACGACAAGGTGTTCAAATTCGCCTGGGTCGTGGATTTCCCGCTGCTCAGCTACGACGAGGAAGAAAAACGCTACGTGGCGGAGCATCATCCGTTCACGCGGCCGCGCGATGAAGACATTCCGCATTTCGACGGAGATCCGCTCAAGATTCGGGCGCAAGCATACGATCTGGTGCTGAACGGCTACGAGGTCGGCGGAGGTTCGATGCGGATCTACAAGCGCGAAGTTCAGGAAAAAATGTTCAAAGCGCTCGGCTTTACGATGGAAGAGGCGTACGAAAAGTTCGGCTTCCTGCTCGATGCGTTCGACTACGGCACGCCTCCGCACGGCGGATTCGCTTTCGGATTCGACCGTCTGATCATGTTGCTCGCAGGAAGAAGCAATCTGCGCGATACGATCGCGTTCCCGAAGACGGCGAGCGCGACGGACCCGCTCACCGATGCGCCTTCCGCCGTGTCCGACAAGCAGCTTGAGGAACTGTCGATCCGGGTTGCCTTAAAGCCGCCAACGGCAAGATAAGGCGGCTCGCCGACCCGGTATGGCTCCGCTGATCGGGTAAGGTTGGGAAGCCGGCCATCGGAATCGCATACATGAGGACGCGCGCTGCCTGCGCCATCCGGGCGGGCAGCCTTCCTCGTTTTCTTTTCCTTCATCTTCTGGCAAGGGAGGATTCACGCATGCTTCATCAATTTTCACGGACGGAGCTGGCGGTCGGTCCCGAAGGAATCGCCGCGTTGAAGAAGAGCACGGTTGCCGTGCTGGGAGTGGGCGGAGTCGGATCGATCGCCGTTGAAGCGTTGGCCCGCTCGGGCATCGGGCGGATCATCATGATCGACAAGGATGTCGTCGACATTACGAACATCAACCGCCAGATTCCGGCGCTTATGACGACGATCGGTCAGCCCAAGACGGATGTGATGCGGGATCGGATCAAGCAGATCAATCCCGACTGCGACGCGATCGGGCTGAAAATGTTTTATACGGAAGAAACGTATGAGCGTTTGTTCGAATATGATCTTGACTATGTGATCGACGCTTCGGATACGATCACCTATAAGATCCATCTCATCATGCAATGTCTGCAGCGCGGCATTCCGATCATTTCCAGCATGGGAGCGGCAAACAAGATGGATCCGACAAAGTTCAAAGTGGCGGATATATCCCAGACGAGGATGGACCCGATTGCCCGCGTCATCCGGCAAAAACTGCGCAAGGCCGGCATCCGCAAAGGCGTGAAGGTCGTCTATTCGGAAGAGCCGCCGATCATCCCGCGCGAAGACGTGACGCAGCGCATCGTGCCGGAGAACGCGCCGGAAATCCGCAAGGCGCAGCAGCCGCCGTCGAGCAACGCGTTCGTGCCTCCCGTCGCGGGGCTGATCATGGTGAGCGTCGTCGTTCGGGATTTGCTCGACAGGCACGGCATCGTCATCCGTCACCAGACTTGATCATGTGTCCTTGATCATTCATCATACGCCCCAGAAGGCTGGGAAAGGAGGGAGATGCGGTGGATCTGTTCTCCTACGGTCAGGAACAACGCCCCGAGGGCAGGCTGTTGGCGGATCGGATGAGACCGGAAACGCTTGACGAGTACATCGGACAGGAGCACATCGTCGGGAAGGGCAAGCTCCTCCGTCGGGCGATCGAGGCGGACCGGATCAGTTCGATCATCCTGTACGGTCCTCCGGGGTGCGGGAAGACGACGCTTGCGCATATCATCTCGAAACAGACGAAGGCGGATTTTGTCCGCCTGAACGCGGTGGACGCCTCGGTGAAAGATGTTCGCGAAGTGATCGAACAGGCGAAAACGAACCGGGCGATGTACGGACGCAAGACGATCCTGTTCCTCGATGAGGTTCATCGCTTTAACACATCCCGCCAGGATGCGCTGCTCCCCGCTGTGGAGAAAGGAGATATCATCCTGATCGGCGCGACGACGGAAAACCCTTTCCATTATGTGAACGGTGCATTGCTGTCGCGGTCTACGCTGTTCCAGCTGCATCCGCTCGGATATGAACATTCGCTCATCGCCTTGAGAAGAGCGCTTCAGGATGCGGACAAAGGGCTGGGCGGCCTGCCGATCGTCTGCGAGGAAGAAGCGCTGCTGCATATCGCGCGCACGGCGAACGGCGACATCCGGCGCGCTCTGAACGCGCTGGAGCTTGCGGCGATGACGACGCCGCCGGAGATGGACGGCACGATCCGCATCACGCTTGATGTGGCGGAGGAATCGATCCGGCGCCCGCTCGTCCGCGCGGACGAATCGACGCAGTACGACGTTCTTTCGGCGTTTCACAAGAGCGTGCGCGGCTCGAGCGACGCGGCGTTGTTCTGGTTCATTTACGCGGTGGAAAAGTTGGGGATGGACCCGATGGTGTTCATCCGCAGGCTGGTCGTCGCCTGCAGCGAAGATATCGGTCTGGCCAATCCGCAGGCGATGGTTCAGGCGGTGAGCGCGATGGAAGCCTATCACCGCATCGGTTGGCCCGAGGCCAAATATAACATCGCCCAGGCGATCCTGTTCGCCGTCGAAAGTCCGAAATCGAATTCAGTCGCTACGGCGCTTGACAAGGTGTCGCGAACGATCGAGCGCATTCGCTCGGCGGATGTCCCGCTTCATCTGCGGGATACGCATTACAGGGGAGCGGAGAAGCTGGGGCATGTCGGATACAAATATCCTCACGATTATCCGGGGCATTACGTCGAGCAGCAGTATTTGCCGGATGCCATCAGAGACGAATATTTCTATGAGGCCGGCGAACTGGGAAGCGAGGCGAAAATCCGGCTCAATCAATTGCAAAGACGCAAGCAGGTGTAGCGGGCTTCGGTTTCGGTGCAGGAAGCCCGCGCTCCCGTTCCTGATCGGATTCCTCAGCGGGAACGGTTCAGCGGCTTCGCAACACGGTGATTTGCCGCGCCTCTTTTTTTATTCCATCTATTTTGCTGGGATTGCTTTGTTTTGGTTGAATTGTATTGGTTGGCGTGCTTGGATGTCCGAGAGGCGGCTTTGGTTCATCGCGTGTTGGATGACATAAAATTTTATTTTTATGTACTAAATAAGGTAAGGAATGGTATAATACCATCGGATAGTTGTGATCATTAGATTTTTTGAAGGAATCGGGTGATGGCTGTGCGAAAAAAATGGGATGAACAAGCCAAGTTGCAGCTCGGCAAGCTGATACGGGAGCAGCTTGACAAGCAGGTGAAGCTGAAGGAAGCGGTAAGCCGGGCAGCGGATATTTTGCAGGCGCCGAGATCAACATGCATGCTCTACTGGCAGAAGGAATTGAAAGACATCGATTATTCCAAAGAGCCGCTAACACTGCCGGAACGCAAAACGAAGCAATCCAAATTATCGTTTCTGGCGAACAGACCTGAACCGGCAAACGAGAGAGATATTTCCATACCAGACACCAAATTGTCTGAATTATTGGAAAAGGTGAAAGAGAGTGAATCGAAGGTTCGGGAACTGTATCTGCAAATCGGGATGGTGCTGAATGATTTGTCGGCGATTGTGAAAGATATGACGCAGTGGATCGACAGCCAAAACCAGCCGGGGACAGACGTGAAAGCGGCCGGCGCTCCTGTCGCAACTCTGAATTCGGTGAACATTTCCAATCTGGCCGCCGGGGATATCGTCCGCGTGCAGCATCATGTCTGGCAAGACTACTACTATATCAGCTCGGTGGAGAACGGCGTCGTGAAAGGATACAAGCTGAACAGCAGAAACATGTTGATCAGGCGCAACTCCAGGGAAAAAGTGCTCACAAACGATATGATGTATTTCATCAAACTCGTACATCGCAATGTGAAACTGGAAGACGTGATGGCCGAATGAAAACCGCTTCTGTCATCTTTGATTAAAATCATTGATCCGGGTTATAGCCGGATTTTTTTATGCAGTAAAAAGGACACTGTGTTACAATCTTTTCGTCGGCAAGGTCGAAGATACGGACTGGAAGAGACGAATAACAGGTTATACGGACAAGAAGATACAATCAAAGAGAAAAAGATATAAGCAAAAAGATTCGGAGTGGGTGCCATGCGTGGATTGAGGAAGTTGGGCCGTATGTTCATATGGATGGTCGTATGCCTGGCCGTCTTGCTGCCGGGATGCGGCGAAAACGATGAATCGCGGGAACGCAAGCGTCCGGCCGATGAATTGATTCTGGCGATCGGCGGGGAACCGGAGGACGGATTCGACCCGACCGCCGGGTGGGGAAGATACGGTTCGCCGCTGTTCCAAAGCACCTTGCTGAAACGGGATCACCGGATGAACATCGGTTACGATCTCGCCGTGGGTTATGAAATCGGCAATGACGGCATGACATGGACGGTGCGGCTGAGGGACGATGTGAAGTTTTCCGACGGGGAGCCGCTCACGGCTTCGGACGTTGTTTACACGTTCGAAACGGCCGCGCGAAGCGGATCGACGATCGATCTCAGCGTCCTGTCTTCCGTCCGGGCGGCCGACGATCATACGGTCGTGTTCGAATTGCGCGAGCCGCAATCGACATTCGTGTCCTTGCTGATGTCGGTCGGCATCGTGCCTGAGCATGCGCATGATGAACGCTATGCATCCAATCCGATCGGCTCCGGGCCGTATAAGCTCGTCCAATGGGACCGAGGCCAGCAGCTCATCGTGGAAGTTAATCCGTATTATTACGGGGAAAAACCGGCGTTTCGCAGGCTGACGTTTCTGTTTTTAAGCGAGGATGCGGCGCTGGCGGCGGCGAAAGCCGGACAGGCGGACGTGGCGGCGATTCCGACGGCTTACGCGCGCCAATCCGTTCGCGGCATGCGCCTTGTCAATATTCAGACCGTGGACAACCGAGGCATCATGTTTCCCTATGTTCCGGCGGGAAATGTGACGGACGAAGGCCTGCCGATCGGCAATGACGTCACGAGCCGTTTGGCGGTCAGGCGCGCCGTGAACAAGGCGATCGACCGGCAGGCGCTCGTCGAAGGTATTCTGGAGGGATATGGAAAACCCGCCTATACGCCGAATGACGAATTGCCCTGGTGGAATCCGGAGACGGTGTTTGCAGACGGCGATGCGGAGGAAGCGAGAAAGATCATGGCGGAGGACGGCTGGGAGGATGCGGACGGCGACGGCGTTATGGAAAGAGACGGTTTGCGCGCGTCGTTCACCCTTTTGTATCCGTCGAACGATTCGACCCGCCAATCGCTCGCTTTGACCGTTGCGCAGATGGTGAAGCAGGCCGGAATCGAGGTCCGGGTGGAAGGAAAAAGCTGGGCCGAACTGGCCAGACTCATGCACGCCAATGCCGTGCTGTTCGGTTGGGGCAGCCACGATCCGCTCGAGATGTATATGCTGTACAGCAGCAAATACCGAGGCGTCGATATGTTCAACGCGGGATATTACAGCAATCCGCAGGTCGATGCATGGATGGAAAAAGCGCTGCGGGCAACGGATGAAGACGAGGCGAACCTGTACTGGCGGAAGGCGCAATGGGACGGAACGGCCGGTTTCAGCTATCATGGCGATGCGGCCTGGGCCTGGCTGGTCAACATCGATCACCTTTATCTCGTGAACGAGAAGCTGGATATCGGCCAGCAGGGCATTCATCCGCATGCCCACGGATGGCCGATCACGCACAATATCACCGAATGGCGCTGGCTTGAATGATGTAGCGTTTCAGAAAGGAGCGTTTCCTGTCATGACCATCATGACCGGAGGAAGAATGCGCGGGATGAAATCGGCAGCCGTCAACACAGGCACATGGCTATTGAACAAACTGCTTCGGCTTCTCTTGCTGCTGGCGGCCTTGAGCGTCATCACGTTCTGGATGATGAGCCTGTCGCCGATCGATCCGGTGCAAGCGTATATCGGCGCGGAAACGATGCGGGTGGGCCCCGCGCAGCGGGAGGCCATCGCGGAGTATTGGGGGTTGTACGACCCGATGCATGAGCGGTTTACGCGCTGGTTATCGGCGATGCTGAGCGGCGATATGGGTACGTCGATGATATACCGGGCGCCGGTTGCGGAGGTGATAGGCGAGAAGGTGAAGCATTCGCTGGCGCTTATGTGCGTCTCCTGGCTGATCACCGGCATATCGGGATTTTTGATCGGCGTCGTCGCCGGAATGAACAAAGGGCGGTGGATCGACCGGATTCTTACCTGGTACTGCTATGCCATCGCGTCGACCCCCGCTTTTTGGCTCGGATTGCTGCTGCTCGCCGTGTTCGCGGTTTGGCTCGGCTGGTTTCCTGTCGGGATGGGGGTTCCCGCGGGCGTGCCCGCCTACGAAGTGACGCTGGCCGACCGTCTCCATCACATGATTCTTCCGGCGCTCACGCTCAGTCTGATCGGCCTTGCGCCGATCGCCCTGCATACGCGGGAGAAGCTGATCGGCGTGCTGGACAGCGAATATGTGACGTATGCCCGAGCCCGCGGAGAACGCGGTTTCGCGCTCGTGCGCAGGCACGGTCTGCGCAATATCGCGCTTCCGGCGCTGACCTTGCAGTTCACTTCCTTCGGTGAATTGTTCGGCGGAGCGGTCATCGCTGAGCAGGTGTTTTCGTATCCGGGATTGGGACAGGCGGCGGTCGATGCCGGTCTGAAGGGGGACATTCCTCTGCTGATGGGCATCGTGTTATGCAGCGCGGTGTTCGTTTTCGTCGGCAATACGGTCGCCGATCTGCTTTACCGGTTCGTCGATCCGAGGATGCGGCGGAAGGGCGGTGCGGAGTCATGAACGGACTCGGCGCGAAAGGGCGCGTTTTCCTGCGTGAGCGGAACATGCGCCGGCGGTCGGCGGCGATGATCGTCATCTGCCTGATGCTGCTATTTGCCGTCGTCCTCTGCGGCGCGTTGGCGGATGATGAGCGGCTGGCCGCGCGGCCTGAACTTCGCAATCAGCCGCCGTCCGCGGCATTCTGGTTCGGGACGGACTGGCTCGGGCGGGACATGTTCGTGAGAACGTTGAAAGGGCTGGCAACCAGCATTCAGGTCGGACTGGCGGGCGCCGCCGTCAGCAGCCTGATCGCGGCGGCGGCCGGGCTGATCGCGGCAACGGGAGGAAAAACGGCGGATCGCATCGTTTCCTGGCTGATCGATCTGTTCCTAAGCGTTCCCCATCTGGTGACGTTGATCCTGATCGCCTTCGTGTGCGGGGGCGGGCTGACCGGCATCGTCGTCGGCATCGGTCTCACCCATTGGCCGGGCCTCGCCCGGCTTCTGCGGGCGGAGGCGCTGCAGCTAAAGTCGGCGCCGTTCGTGCAGGTGTCGGCCAAACTGGGCAGATCGAAGTACTGGATCGCCGTCCGGCATATGCTGCCCCATCTGGCGCCTCAATGGCTGATCGGTTTTCTGCTCATGTTTCCGCATGCGATTCTTCACGAGGCATCGATCACGTTCCTTGGGCTCGGACTATCCCCGCATGAACCGGCGATCGGCATCATTCTGAACGAGGCGATGCGATATTTGTCGAACGGGATGTGGTGGCTGGCGATATGTCCGGGCGCGGCGCTCGTGTTTATCGTGCGGTTGTTCGGTATCCTCGGCGAACGCGTGCGCCTGCTGGCCGAGCCGAAAAGAAGCTGAGCGCAGAGAACCGGATGCGCGGGGAACAAGGAGGAACTTGAATCAACAGTATGCCTGACGGGTGAAAGGGGTTGAACGGTATGGCTGCGCCGTTGTTGGAAGTGCGCGATCTGCGGGTGTCTTTCACCCATTACGCGAGCGGCTTGAAGCTGCGGCATCTTGACGTCATCGAAGGGCTCGATATGACGATCGAGGAAGGACAAATCACCGCGGTGATCGGCGCGAGCGGTTCCGGCAAAAGTTTGCTAGCGCACGCCATTCTCGGCATTTTGCCCGGCGGCGCCCGGATGAGCGGGACGATCCGATACAAAGGATCCGCTCTGGATATGAAAAGGCTGGAGGCGCTCAGAGGAACGGAGATCGTGTTCATCCCGCAATCCGTCGCCTATCTCGATCCGACGATGCGGGTGGGCAAGCAGGTGCGCCTTGCGGCTCAAAGAGCGGGTTACGGGAGCGGGGCGTTGCAGCGGCAGCGGCAGGTGTTCGCGCAGTACCGGCTGGAAGAGCGTGTTGAACGGATGTTTCCGTTCGAACTGTCCGGAGGCATGGCGCGCAGAGTGCTGAATGCGGCGGCGGCGGTCAACGACCGCGCAAAGCTGGTCATCGCGGATGAGCCGACGCCGGGCCTGGCGGAACAAGATGTGCGGGAAGCGCTTCTGCAGCTGAGATCGATGGCGGACAGAAATTGCGGCGTATTGCTTATCACGCATCATATCGAAGCGGCGCTTTCGGTCGCCGACCGCATCGTCGTGCTGTACGCGGGGACGATGGCGGAAGAGGCGCACAGGGACGATTTCGCCGGGGACGGGATGCGCCTCAGGCATCCGTATACGCGCGCGCTGTGGCGGGCGCTGCCGCAAAACGGCATGGAGCCGATCGAGGGCGTTCAGCCGCAGCCGGGAGAACGGCCGGACGGCTGCCTGTTCGCTCCGCGCTGTCCGCTGGCGACCGGTCAATGCCGGGAAAGACGTCCGGAACCGCGCGATTTGCGCGGCGGCATGGTGAGGTGCATCCATGCGACTTGAGGGGAGATCGTTAAGTTTTCGTTACGGAGACGGGCCGTGGCTGTTCCGTCAAGTGGACATTGCGATCGAGTCGGGGCAAATCGTCGGTCTGCTCGGACCGAGCGGCAGCGGAAAGACGACGTTGGGCCGCCTGCTGGCGGGTTACGAGCAGCCGTTGACCGGCTTCGTGCGCGCGGGCGATACGCCGTATCCGATCGCGGGTTATCATCCCGTTCAGATGGTGTTCCAGCATCCCGAGCTTGCGGTCAATCCGCGCTGGAAGATCGGACGCATTCTTGATGAAAGCTGGTCTGCCCGCGCCGCGCCGCTGCCGGATTCCGGCGGTGCGCCTGCGGATAAGGACGCTGACGCTTGGCAACTTGACGTTATCTTGCGCGCACTCGGCGTGGAGAAGGCATGGATGAACCGGCGGCCCGCCGAATTGTCGGGGGGCGAGCTGCAGCGCGTATGCATTGCGCGCGCGCTTGCTCCCGGAACGCGTTTTCTCATCGCCGATGAGATGACGGCGATGCTCGACGCGATTTCGCAAGCGCAAATATGGCGGGCCGTGCTTTGGATCGCCTCGGCCCGCCGGTTGGGATTGCTGGTGATCAGCCATGACCGGCATCTGTTAAGCAAATTGTGCGATCGCATTTACGAGTGGCCCGCGATGTCCGTTGTATGACGGGGAACGCTTGCGGGACGGGACAAGTTACGGCACCCAATTGAACATGGATGCGAATATCGGCAATTCGCGCATATCGTTGAAGCGCGTAACGGTGCATAGAAAACGAACCGCCCGGAACATAGATGCTCCCCTCAAGAGCAGTCCTGATATTTTTCAGGCGTCTGCTTTGAGGGGAGCAGATCAAAATACGGGGGTTCTTTATTTTGCTTCAAGAATATTGCTCAAGCATCGAAGGGCTGTTTGATCACCTGATCGATCGTTCCGCCGCCAAGGCATTGTTCGCCGTCGTACAGGACGACCGCTTGTCCGGGCGTGATCGCCTTTTGCGGTTGCGCAAAGCGGACGAGGCATGAACCGTCGGATTGCGGCTCGACGGTCACTTCCTGATCCGGCTGGCGGTACCTGAATTTCGCCGTGCAGGACAGGCTGCCCTTCGGCGCTTCCCCGCTGATCCAGTTCATCTCTTGCGCCACAAGGCCGTAAGACCAAAGCGCGGGGTGGTTGACGCCCTGGACGACATACAAGGTGTTGGTGGCAAGATCTTTATCCGCCACGAACCAAGGCTCGCCGGTTCCAGAACCTCCGATTCCCAGCCCTTGCCTTTGTCCCAATGTATAGTACATCAAGCCGTCATGCCGCCCTTTCAGTTCGCCGTCCAACGTCCGAATGTCGCCGGGCTGCGCCGGCAGATAGTGGCTTAGAAATTCCCGGAAATTGCGTTCGCCGATGAAGCAGATACCGGTGCTGTCTTTTTTCGTTGCGGTCGCAAGCCCCGCTTCCAGCGCGATTTGCCGCACCTCGGGTTTGGTCAGATGCCCGATCGGAAACATCGCTTTGGACAACTGAAACTGATTCAGCTGATTCAGGAAGTAGGTCTGGTCTTTGTTCGTATCCGCGCTGCGCAGCAGGCGGAATTTGCCGTTCGCCCGATCGACCCGCGCATAATGACCGGTTGCCAGGTAGTCCGCGCCCAGCTGCAGCGCTTTGTTCAGGAATTCTCCGAACTTGATTTCGCGGTTGCACATCACGTCTGGGTTCGGCGTGCGGCCTTTGCGGTATTCGTCGAGGAAGTAGGCGAATACTTTGCTCGAATATTCTTTTTCAAAATTGACCGTGTAAAACGGGATGCCGATCTGGGCGCAGACGCGTCTGACGTCTTCCGCATCGGCGTCGGCCGTGCAGTGGCCGAATTCGTCCGTGTCGTCCCAATTTTTCATAAAGATGCCGATGACGTCGTATCCCCGCCGCTTGAGCAGCAACGCGGCAACGGAAGAGTCCACACCCCCCGACATGCCGACGACGACTCGTATGTTCTGATTCATGACCGTTCAACACCTTTCTGGCATGGATCGTTTATGGTCATTTCGATGGTCATATCCATTTCACAAGATCGTCCTGTCCCATCAATGAAAGGATTATAACCGCGAATCGAATGGCAATAATGTATCATACCATCGTTTTCGCGACAATAGCCCGCCATGCACACGACAACTTTTTACAGAAGTTGAAGAAACGGCCCTCGCGGAATGCGAAGAGGGCGCTGCCTTTCCTCGTCCGGCGCGGGATTTTACGCATGAGCGGGGATAAAATTTTCGAAAAGATTTCATCTTTATGCTAACAAAAAATAAGTGATTATGATAACATAATATTGGATAATCACAAATAAACCAATCTATTAAGTGGGTGCTTGTTTTGAAAATATCAACAAAAGGCCGTTATGGACTGACGATCATGATGGAACTTGCGGCGAACTATGGAGAAGGTCCGATATCGCTCAAGAGCATCGCGGAAAAACATCAGTTGTCCGAACATTATCTGGAGCAGTTGATCGCTCCGCTTCGTAATGCCGGATTTGTGAAAAGCATCCGCGGGGCCTATGGGGGATATGTGCTCGCCAAACCTCCGCAGGAAATAACGGCAGGAGACGTTATCCGTGTGCTGGAGGGACCGATCAGTCCGGTGGACTTCACGGAGGAGGACGATCCCGCCAAGCGCGATTTGTGGATCCGCATTCGAAACAGCATCGCTGCCGTTCTGGATGGAACGACGATTGCAAGTCTGATTACTTATGAGGGCGACGGCGGTTCGAACGATGGGTATATGTTTTACATCTAGCATAAGCCGGTTCAAGCAGGTGTCGTATATGAAACGATTTGATGTTCGGGCGTTCGTTTGCGATCGCTCAGGCGGGTGTTGCGCATGAAGCGACTTTATTTGGATCACGCGGCCACCACGCCGCTTCGTCCCGAAGTATTGGAGGAGATGATGCCGTATTTGACGGACTTGTTCGGCAATCCATCCAGCCTGCACGCCTTCGGGCGGGATTCGCGGGTCGCGCTGGATCATGCGCGGCATCGGATCGCTCGGCTGCTGAACTGCGATCCGCAGGAGATCGCGTTCACAAGCGGAGGTACGGAAAGCGACAATACGGCATTGTTCGGAACAGCCTTGGCGTGGCGCGAGTCGTCCGGCGCTCGCGGCCACATCATCACCACTTCGGTCGAACATCACGCCGTTCTTCACGCGTGCCGACGGCTCGAGGAGCTTGGGTTTGACGTCACTTATCTGCCGGCGGATGAACTCGGTCAGGTTAATGTTCAGCATTTCCTGTCCGCGATCCGCGATGATACGTTCCTCGTGTCCGTCATGTACGGCAATAACGAGGTCGGCACGTTGCAGCCGATTTTCGAGATCGGACAAGCCGCGCGGGAACGGGGAATCATCGTGCATACCGATGCGGTTCAGGCGCTCGGCGCCGTTCCCGTCGATTTGAAGCGGCTGCCCGTCGATCTGTTGAGCGCGTCGGCTCACAAGATCAACGGGCCGAAGGGCGTCGGTTTGCTTTATCACCGCCGCGGCGTACGCTGGAAACCGCTCCTGTACGGCGGTTCGCAGGAACGCGGACATCGGGCGGGCACCGAAAATGTCGCGGGCATCGTCGGATTTGCGAAAGCGTTGCAGCTTGTTCAGGAAGAGCTGTCTCATAAGCAGGATAACATGCGGGAGTTACGTCGAACGTTCATTCAAGAGTTGTCCGACCGAATTTCTTCCGCTCATATGACCATCAATGGTCACCCAACCGCAACTTTGCCGCATATCGTCAATATCAGTTTCCCCGGTCTATCTTCGGATACGCTGCTGATGAATCTGGATCTGGCAGGAATCGCGGCCTCGAGCGGTTCCGCATGTTCCGCCGGTTCCCTTGAGGTTTCGCATGTCCTGAAAGCGATGGGATTGTCTGAAGACCGGCTTCAATCGGCTGTGCGCTTCAGTTTCGGATACGGCACCACGGTCGAAGCCGTTCGGGAAGCGGCCGAACGAATCGCGGCCGTCGTGCATCGCATGCTCGAACTGGTTCGTTCGTGAGCTGCGCGGGACGGAAGAAACGATCGCGGCGATACGCCGGCAAGTTCATTCTTGCGAATAAACTTTCGGACATTGGCGAACAATGGTAGCATGAGCTGAGCTTATGTTCGAAGGGTGATTCGGGTTGGTCAAGGCAAGAGATATAATCGGGCTTCCGGTCATCTGCGTTCAGGACGGGCGCAAGTTGGGTGAAGTCCGCGATCTCCTCATAGGAGATTGGCAGCTGAAAGGGCTTCTGCTCGATCCGAAGTATTGGTTCGGGCATGTAAGGGCAGTGGCAAGCGAAGGAATCGCGTCGATCGGTTCCGACGCGGTGATGGTTTCCGATCCCGAGGCTGTCTACACATTCGGCGACTTCACGGAGCGCGGACGCTTGTTTATGTCCGGCAAGAAGAAGCTGCATGCCATGCCGGTCGTGACACCGAACGGCCAGCAGCTCGGTTTCATAGAAGATGTTTATTTTGATGATCAATTGGGTAAACAGATTATTGGTTTGGAATTAACAGACGGTGTAATCTCGGATCTTAGAGAAGGCCGCAAAATCGTGCATATTCAAGATGATGCCCAGCTGGGCGAAGACGCAGTGATTGTCCAGGCCGGCCAAAGCGCAGAACATGAACGTTCGGGAACACAAACGTCTGATTCAAATAGGATAGGGTGAAGAAGCATGCGTTGTCCAAATTGCAATTCCAAAGATATCGGGAAGATCGGTTCCCATCAATATTATTGCTGGGGATGTTTTATTGAGCTAACGATCAACGGCGACAAAATGTCCGTCTATCAAGTGGAGGAAGACGGCACGCTCAGTTCGTTGGACGATCTGTTTTTCGAAGAAGATATGCCGCATATCGATGAAGGATTGTCCGCCATCGATGCGGCGCAGGCTCACGCCACTTAATGCGCATCACAAGCCATATCGTTGGAGGACGCCGGCCCTTGCGGTCGGCGTTTTGCTTTGGAACGCCGTTTTGTGCCGCGTTTCGGGGACGCGGCATATCGGCAAGTGAGGAATGAGAATGAAGCGAAGACCGCAACGGCCGATTTTCCGCTTTGCGCGGACGAGGTGCTATATTTTCCAGGGGTTGTACATATAATGATGTTGTCGCGAAGTCGGCAATTGCGCTGAGGATGATGTCGGCTTTTTTTCGACGCGGTGATGATTGTTCGGATGTCATGAAGTTGACGGGAGAACCGAAAGCGACGGGGTGATCGTGATGGAACCGTTTTGGAACAACCGATTGTTTACCTATGCGATCTATACCTTGCTGGGACTGGTCATCCTGTACATGCTGATTCTCATTCATCCGATTCTCTTCTCGATCTATCGGTTCCTGTCCGCGGTGCTCACGCCGTTCATCATCGCGATGATCGTGTCCTATCTGCTCAATCCGATCGTGAACATGCTGAACTGGCGCAAAGTTCCCCGGACGGCGGCGGTGCTGATCATCTACGCCGTGTTTATCACTTCGCTCACGGTCATTCTGATGAATTTCATCCCGATTTTTATGAAACAGCTGAACGAACTGAATGAGCATTTGCCGGAAGTGACGATGCAGGCCCAAAATTGGTTCGAAAAGTTCAACAACAATGATATGCTGCCGGAGAGTGTGAGACAGGGACTTCGGGAGTCGCTTCGCAAGATCGAGCAGTCCGTCGCGCATTCGATCGCCGATTTCATCAGCAGGATCGATTCGACGATCAACGTCATTTTCACGGCTCTGACGATCCCCTTCCTGGCGTTCTATATGTTGAAGGACATCCAGCTTATCGAGAAGACGGCGCTGGCGATCGTGCCGAGCGCGCGGCGCAAACAGGTCGTCAAGCTGTTCATGGACATCGACAAGGCGCTCGGCAATTATGTGCGCGGGCAGCTGCTCGTCTGTCTGATCGTCGGCATCCTCGCTTACATCGGTTATTCGATCGTCAGGCTGCCTTACCCCATCCTGTTCGCCAGCGTGGCCGCCGTGTGCAACATTATCCCCTACATCGGGCCGTTTCTCGGCGCGGCGCCGGCCATCCTCATGGCGGCCACGGTTTCGATGCGGCTCGTCCTGTTCGTCATTGTCGTGAACTGGATCGTGCAGATGATCGAGAGCAATGTCGTATCGCCGCAGATCGTCGGAAAGACGCTTCATCTTCACCCGCTTATGATCATATTCTCCCTGCTGGCCGGAGGATACATCGCCGGGATCATCGGCCTCATTCTGGCCGTGCCTTTCGTTGCGGTGATCAAAGTGATCATGCAGCATGTGCTGCGCTATTATTCAAGCCGCCGCACTCACATCTAGGGCGGATTTCGGAAATGTTTGACTTTATCGCGATGTTCAAGCTATAATCTCTTTGATGTACTGATGAGAATCATATGGGGAATGCGATGAAGAGACCGAGTAGACGATCGCTGCCGGACCAGAGAACGGATTCCTGAGGGGACTTTAGCTGCGCCCCATCAGGCTGGAAGAATCCCCCGATCCAGCGTCGCCGAACGCCAGTCTCGGAGTGTGAACGAACTTCACCGGCGTGAGCCGTTACGATCTGCAAGAGGAGACTGCGGCCGTTCAGGTTGACAGAGCGGCGCAAAGGCAGTAACCAGGGTGGTACCGCGAGACATTCGTCCCTGAACGTTTTCAGGGATTTTTCTATTTATATGTTATATGAACTGGGCCAGAACACGAAATCGATATTCATCAAGGAGGACTTTTGCAAGATGAAAGCTAGTGAGATTCGCAGCAAATGGCTGGCGTTTTTCGCCGAAAAGGGGCATCATATCGAGCCGAGCGCGTCGCTTGTGCCTGTGAACGATCCGTCGCTGCTTTGGATCAACGCGGGGATGGCGCCGCTCAAGCCGTATTTTGACGGCCGCGTCGTCCCGGACAATCCGCGCATCGCCAACGTGCAAAAATGCATCCGCACGAACGATATCGAGAACGTCGGGAAGACGCGCCGCCATCATACGTTTTTCGAGATGCTGGGCAATTTCTCGATCGGAGATTACTTCAAGGAAGAAGCGATCACCTGGGCCTGGGAGTTTCTGACCGACAAGCGCTGGATCGGGTTTGAGCCGGAACGGCTGTCGGTGACGGTGCATCCCGAGGATGAGGAAGCGTATCGCCTGTGGAATGAGAAGATCGGTTTGCCGAAAGAGCGGATCATCAAGCTGGAGGGCAACTTCTGGGATATCGGCGAAGGACCGTGCGGTCCGTGCACCGAGATTTTCTACGACCGCGGGGAAGCTTACGGCGATCTGAGCGATCCCGAATGTTACCCGGGCGGTGAAAACGAACGGTTCCTGGAAGTGTGGAATCTCGTCTTTTCGCAGTTCAATCACAACAAGGACGGCTCTTACACGCCGCTTCCGAACAAAAACATCGACACGGGAGCGGGGCTGGAACGTTTCGCGTCGATCTTGCAAAATGTCGATTCCAACTTCGATACGGACCTGTTCCTGCCGATCATCAACAAGACGTGCGAGATCACGGGGGCCGTATACAAGCGGGACCCCGATGCGGACGTCGCGCTGAAGGTGATCGCCGACCATATCCGCACCGTCGTTTTTGCGATCAGCGACGGGGTCATGCCGTCGAACGAAGGCCGGGGTTATGTGATCCGGCGCCTGCTGCGCAGAGCGGTCAGATACGGCAAGGTGCTCGGCATGGACCAGGCGTTCCTGTACCGCCTGGCGCCCGTCGTCGAGCAGGTGATGGGGGAACACTATTCGGAACTGAAGGACAAGCTGGAGTTCGTGGAACGCGTCATTCGGACGGAGGAAGAGCGATTCCATGAGACGCTGTCCGACGGTCTGGCGATTCTCGCGGACATGGTGAAGGAAGCCGAGGCATCGGGAAGCCGCATGATTACCGGCGAACAGGCGTTCAAGCTGTACGATACGTACGGATTCCCGTTCGATTTGACGGAGGACTACGCGCGGGAGCACGGGTTCACGGTCGACCGCGAAGGGTTCGACGAGGCAATGGAAAGACAGCGGGAACGCGCGAGAGAAGCGCGTCAGGAAGCGCAAAGCATGAACGTCCAGGGCGGACCGCTGGCGGGCTTTACGACTAAATCCGAGTTCGTTGGATATACTGAATTGGTAACGAATAGCAGGATCATCGCGATGTTCTCGGGTGACGAACGGATTGATTCGGCGGCTTCGGGACAAACGGTGCAGGTCATTCTCGACCGCACGCCGTTCTACGCGGAAAGCGGCGGTCAGGTGAGCGATCTCGGCAGCCTGACGGGTGAAAACGGAAAAGCCGCCGTGGAGGATGTGGGCAAAGCTCCGCACGGTCAGCACGTGCACACGGTGAAGATTGTCGAAGGCGTTCTGCGCACGGGCGATATGGTGGAAGCGGCTGTCGACCGCGTCATGCGGGAAGATATCATTAAAAACCATACGGCCACGCACCTGCTGCACAAAGCGCTCAAGGAAGTGCTCGGCGACCACGCGAATCAGGCCGGTTCTCTCGTTGCGCCGGATCGGCTGAGATTCGACTTCTCACATTTCGGAGCGGTGACCGCGGAAGAGCTGGAATTGATCGAGCGCAAAGTGAACGAACAGGTGTGGGCGAATATCGAGGTGGACATTACGCTGAAGCCGCTCGCGGAAGCGAAAGCGATGGGAGCGATGGCGCTGTTCGGCGAAAAGTACGGCGACATTGTGCGCGTCGTGCGCGTCGGCGATTACAGCATCGAGCTGTGCGGCGGCTGCCACGTGAAGCAGACGTCGCAGATCGGCATGTTCAAGATCGTGAGCGAAAGCGGCATCGGCAGCGGCGTGCGGCGCATCGAAGCGGTGACCGGGCGGCATGCGTACGCGTATCTGGAACAGCACGTCGGGGTTCTGAGACAGGCTGCGGAATTGGTCAAGTCGAATCTGTTCGAGCTGCCGAAGCGGATCGAAGGGCTGCTCGGCCAGCTCAAGGAATCGGCGCGTGAAAACGAGTCGCTGCGCGGCAGGCTGGCGCTGATCGAAGCGCAATCCCTGACGGATCGCGTCTCGGAGGTAAACGGCGTCCGCTATCTTGCCGCCAGGGTGAACGCGGGCGATATGGATTCGCTCAGAACGATGGCCGATCAACTGAAGGCGAAACTTCCTTCCGCCGTCATCGTGCTCGGAGCGGCCAATGACGATAAGGTCAATCTCGTGGCGTCGGTCTCGCAGGATCTGGTGCAAAAAGGCTATCATGCGGGCAAGCTGATCAAGGAAATCGCCGCGATATGCGGCGGAGGCGGCGGCGGCAGACCGGATATGGCGCAGGCCGGAGGCAAGGACCCGGGGAAACTGGACGAGGCGATCGGCCGCGTCGGCCAGCTTCTGCAACAGATGAGTTCGTAATCCCCCGATGTTTTGCCGGCAATCGGATGGCGCGGGATCAAGCGGCCTTCGGAAGCCGCTCGCAAATGATGCGCCTTCGAGTGAACACGGATGCATTCGTTGAATCGGACAGGCCGAGCGTACAGCGTAGGACGGGTGCATCCGTGACCTTACGGCCGCGTCTTCATGTGTTTTGAGCGGATCGTGGGCGCCTGTCGTTCGCAAGACCTAAGCCAATTTGTCAAACTTTTTGACCGCTCGCGAAGGAATGGCGATTGCAGAATGCGAATATAGTAGCATATACTAGGAATATCATGCCAGTTGTATGAATCGAGCTGGGGGTGCAAGGTATGGACTTTTCGGACAAGACCATGAAGTTTAATGTTCGCGGTGATCAAGTCGAGACGACAAGCAAGGAAGTGTTGCTGGCGGTCTACAATGCGTTGCAGGAGAAAGGTTACAATCCGATCAACCAGATCGTCGGCTATTTGTTGTCCGGAGACCCCGCATATATTCCGCGACACAACAATGCGCGCAGTTTGATCGGCAAAATCGAGCGGGATGAGCTGATTGAGGAACTTGTACGTTTCTATTTGAACCATCATAAATAACCGGAGAAGGATATACAAAGGATACACATATGAGACTTATGGGTCTGGACTACGGGGATAAAACGATCGGCGTAGCCGTGAGCGACGAGTTCGGATGGACGGCTCAAGGATTGACGGTCATACGGCGCGAGGATGAAGAGTCGGATATCGAGCAACTGGCGAAGCTCGTCCGCGAGTACAATGTTCAGGAGATCGTTGTCGGCTTGCCGAAAAATATGGATGGCTCCATCGGTCCTCGAGGCGAAATCTGTAAAGCATTCGCATATACATTGAGGGATAAATTAAAACTGCAGGTGACCCTGTGGGATGAACGGCTGACGACGACGGCCGCGGAGCGCGCGCTGCTTGAGGCGGACACGAGCCGCAGGAAGCGCAAGAAAGTTGTGGACAAGATCGCCGCGTGCTTCATCCTGCAAGGATATCTGGATTACAAACGATCGAGGTGAGTGAAGTGGCGCATCAAGATAACCATCACGATCATGAAGAAGCCGAAATCATCACAATAACGGATGAAGATGGTGAAGAATCCGAGTTCGAAGTCGTGATGAAGTTCGAGGTCGATGATGACGGCTCGAAGTTCGCATCGAACAAATACATGATGGTCGTTCCGCTTGATTCGGACGCGGAATCGGATGAGGACACCGACGAGGTGTACGCGTTTCGTTATGAGGAGGACGGCGACGATCTGACATTGCACACGATCGAGGACGAGGAAGAATGGGATATGGTCGAAGAGACGTTCAACACGCTGATGGCGGAATATGAAGACGAGGATGAGGACTGAGCCCGGGATATCGATGCGATTTGTCCGGACATGGAGGTTGGGCGGATGACGGGACCGTCATCCCTCATCTGTCCATGCGGCCGATTCTTTGTGTATCATGGAGCGGACAACTGTCCGCTCCATTATGTTGAGCACGTTTGGCGTTGATGTCGAACATAATTGATGACGGTTGAACATACTTATGGGCTTTTGTTTGGAATCATGATGATTCAAGGTGAAAGATCTGAGGCAAGATCCGGGGTTGAAGATCAGATGCGGGAGCGTTTCGCTCAGACGCGGAGTCTGTCGTGAATTGTGCAGGTTCGACGAAAGAGCGAACGCCCGGCGACGGAGGAGGAATGAAGGTGGATCACAAGCGCAAAGATGCGGGCGATGAGCAGGAAATCCGACGAACCGAGCCGGGGGAGCGGGAGGAACATGAATCGGCTGATGCGGACAGGCAGGATGCGCATCATGATGCGCCGTACGGCAAAGCGGGCCACGATGATGAGCAACACCCGGCCGGGCATGATGCGCCGCGTGATAACGGGTCGCGCAAAGATGGGGAATCCGAATCGCCGCGCGGCGGCGGTCATCCCGAAACGGAGTTGCGCGACCCGGCGCGGGAAGACGAAGATCTGCGCAGCGGACCGGGCGTTCCGGATGCGGATCAGGACGACCAGATGAAGAAGCCTGTTGATATGATCGGACTTCGGAAACTGGCCGGGGAGGCGCCGGAAGAATCGCGCCGGGTCAATCCGCTTCCGGCCGATGAAGCATCCGGGATCGGCTTCGCGGAAGATGAGATCGAAGTCCGTTCCAAAACGGCGTACGGTAAGGCGGAATATGATCATGCCGGAGAAGAAGCTGAGGAAGAAGAGGCTTGGGAAGACGATGAAGAAGAGGATGACGATGACGCTCCCGTCAGCAAAATCGGCAGGAGAGTCGGTTTCATCATTGCCTTCTGCATCCTGTTCATGATCGCCGGCACGTTGCTCGGAATAGGGATGTTCTTCGCGAACGGCCTGCAGCCGGTTGAAGCGAAGGATGAGGAAGTGAAGATCACGATCAAGCCCGGCATGAACTCCGCCCAGATCGCGCAAATTCTTGAAGATAACGGACTGATCAGAAGCGAATTCGTCTTTCGCTATTATTTGCGCATGACGGATCAGGGCAAGCGCTTTCAGGCGGGCGAATACGTGATGAAGCCGGGCATGGAACTGGACGAAATCATAGGCATGCTGAACAACGGAAGCACGTTGCGCATTCCGACGTTCCGTTTCACGATTCCCGAAGGATATACGATCGAGAAAATCGCGGACAAGCTGTCCGAAGAAGGGATTGTCGACCGGGATAACTTCCTGAAGCTGGCTTCCCAGGCGGAGTTGTTCGCATACGAATATGTGCGGGACATCCCCGATGATCCCCATATCGTGTACAAGCTCGAAGGGTACCTGTTCCCCGAAACGTATGAGATGAAGGAAGGAAGCAGCGAACAGGAGATCATCGCCCGCATGATTTCCGAGCTGGAGCGCAAGCTGGCGCAATTGCCCGAAGATTGGTCGTCGAGGCTGGAGGAAGCCGGCATCTCCTTTCATGAAATGTTGACGATCGCTTCACTCATCGAGCGGGAGGTTGTCGTGGACGCCGAAAGGCCGATCGTCGCCAGCGTCATTTACAACCGGCTGCGCCAAGGCATGAAACTGCAGATCGATGCGACGGTGCAGTACGCGCTGGATGAGCATAAACAAACGCTGCTGATCGTCGATACGGAAGTGGACTCGCCGTACAACACGTATCAGATTGCGGGATTGCCTCCGGGGCCCATCGCGAGCCCGGGACTCGAATCGATCCGCGCCGCCATTTATCCGGCGGAGACGAAGTATTTGTTCTATGTGGCGAAGAAAGACGGTTCGCAGGAGCACTTGTTCGCGGAAACGTATGATCAGCATTTGCGAAATAAGGCGGCTGTCGGGAAAAAATAAGATTATCGCACAACGGCACAGCCGCGATCGGGGTGAACAGCAACCATTGCAAAATGATGGACATGATTACCATTACGGATGACCGGATAACTGCATATGTCGAATCGCTCATGCCTCGGAGCGGTTCCTTGCTGCGGCGGCTGGAGGAGGAGGCGCAAGCTGAAGGCATCCCGATCATCAGGCCGGCCGCAGCGGCTTTTTTAAGGATGTTGTGTGAAATTCAAAACCCCCGGAACATATTGGAGATCGGCACGGCGATCGGCTATTCCACGATTCACATGGCGGAAGCGGCGGCCCGAGCCGAAGTGGTGACGATTGAGATCGATTCCGAAAGAGCGGCGCGGGCGGCGCTGAATTTTCAGGAAGCCGGTCTGGCGGAGCGCATCCGTCTGATCGAGGGCGACGCGCTGGAACATCTTCCGTCCATGCGGGAGACGTTTGATCTGATTTTTATCGATGCGGCAAAGGGGAAGTATGTACAGTTTATGGAAGAAGCTTTCAGGTTATGCGCGCCTGGGGGTATAATAGTATCCGATAATGTGTTGTATCGAGGACTCACAGCACTGCCGCCCGAAGAGGTGAACCGACGCCACCGCAGTACGGCGCGCAGATTGCGCGAGTACAACGAATGGCTGGCGAACCATCCGGGGTTATCGACGACGTTTTTGACCGTCGGCGACGGGATGGCCGTCAGCAGGAAGAGGTGAACGATGACCGTGGTGGAACAAAGGAAAACTGCGGGTGAACAGGCCTATAAACCGGAACTCATCATCAGCGCGGGTTCGATGGAGGAAGTTCGCCGCTATCTGGCTGCGGGGGCCGACGCGGTGACGGTCGGCAACCTGACGTATGCCGAATGTCCTGCGGGATCGATGAATTCGGACGAGATCGCGCAAGCGGTCCGGCTTGCGCATGAGGACGGCAAGCGCGTCTACGTGACGGTAAACAAAATTATCGACAACCGGTTGCTCGACGGGTTGCCGGACTATCTCCGTTCTCTGGAGCAGGCCGGCGTCGATGCCGTTATTTTCGGCGATCCCGCCGTTCTGATGTGCGTGAAGGACCACCGGCTTCAGCTGAAACTTCATTGGTCCGCCGAAATGACGACGACCAACTACATGACCGCGAATTACTGGGCGGCGAAGGGCGCGAAACGGACGATTCTCGCCCGCGAGCTGAATATGGAAGAGATCAAGGCGTTCAAGCAACACGCCGATCATGAGGTCCAGGTTCAGGTTCATGGTCTGACGAACATTTATCATTCCAAACGCAAGCTGGTCAGACATTATCTGAATTATCAGGGCCGCGAACTGGAACCCGTGCATCAGGAGAACGGCAAAGTGCTGTTTCTGATCGAAAAAGAACGTCCGGACCAGCGCTATCCGATCATCGAAAACGAGAACGGCACGCACATCATGAGCGCGGAAGATTACTGTTATCTCGAATGCTTGGACGAACTGATGGAACTGAAAATTGATGCTTTCTATATCGAAGGGCTACTCAAGCCGGTTGAATACAATGAGACGGTCATCCGTTCGTACCGTCAGGCGATCGATGCTTACACGCGGGACCCCGGCCAATACGAATTCCGGGAGGAGTGGATCGACGCGATCCACGAGCTGCAGGACCCGGGCCGTGAACTGACGTTCGGGTTTTTGTTCAAAGAGCAGGTGTACTGACGCGGAAAGCAGTCGGAAGATCGCTAATTTTGATCAGAAGGGGTGAATGAGGTGACGACAGCTGTATCCCGGGAAGAAATGCTCGGCGTTCGCCGCAAGCTGGATAAGCCGGAATTGCTCGCGCCGGCGGGCAATCTTGAAAAATTAAAATTCGCCATCCGTTACGGCGCCGACGCGGTGTATATCGGCGGTCAGCAGTACGGTCTCAGATCGAATGCGGATAATTTTTCGTTTGAACAGATGAGAGAAGGCGTCGCCTATGCGAAACAACATGGTGCGAAGGTGTTCGTGGCGACCAATATCTACGCCCATCACGAAGATTTGCCCGGGCTTCGGGATTATTTGAGCGAGTTGGAGCGCATCGGGATCGACGCGATCATCGTCGCCGACCCGGCGATCATCGAGACGGCGAAACGCGCGGCGCCCAACCTGGAACTGCATCTGAGCACGCAGCAGTCGACGCTGAACTGGCAAGCGGTTCGGTTCTGGAAAGAAGAGGGCATCGACCGCGTCGTGCTCGCCCGCGAAGTGAGCATGCGGGAGATTCATGAGATCAAGGAACACGTGGACATCGAAATCGAGGTATTTATACATGGCGCGATGTGTTCTTCTTATTCGGGAAGATGCGTGTTATCCAATCATTTCACCGACCGCGACTCCAACCGGGGCGGATGTTGCCAGTCCTGCCGCTGGAAATACGACCTGTTCGTATCCGAAGAGCAGGCGATGATGGAGTCCGCTTCGGCAAGCTTGACCGGGGAGAACGTTGAGCCGTTCACGATGAGTTCGAAAGATTTGTGCATGATCGAACATATTCCCGCCCTGATACGGGCCGGCGTGGACAGCTTCAAGATCGAAGGCCGGATGAAGAGCATCCATTATGTCGCAACGGTCGTCAACGCTTATCGGCAGGCGATCGATGCCTATATGAGCGATCCGTTCGGATACCAACTGCGGCCGGAGTGGCTGGAGGAGATCGGGAAAGCGGCGAACCGCCCGCTGACGACGGGATTTTTCTTCGAAGAACCCGACCATGACGATCACATCTACACTCCTGAGGAAAAACCGCAGGATTATGATTTCGCCGGACTCGTATTGGATTATGACGAGACGACGGGCTTCGCCGTGATCGAACAGCGCAACCATTTCAAACCCGGTCAGGAGGTCGAGTTTTTCGGGCCGGACGGCACGCGCTTCAAGCAGACGGTGGGCGAAATTTTCGATGAGAACAACGAACCGCTTGATGCGGCGCGGCACCCGCTTCAGCATATCCGCATGCGGGTCGAGCGGCCGGTGAAACGGTTCTATATGATGCGGAAGCGGATGTCGTAACGCGGACCCGCTTTTGCCGCATCGGCTTCATGGCATCCGAATCGAACACGGAACAGGCGGGACATGGCAGAATAAGGTTCATCCGTGCTCTGCAGCCGATCGGTAACGTATCTTTCAATTCGGTAACTTTTGTTAAGACGATCCCCGATTGTTCATACTAGATCATATGAACTGTCGGGGAGTCGTATATATAGATGAATTTGCGCAGAGTTTTCATTCTGTTGATGTCGCTCACGGGATGTTTCGCCTGGATGATCGTTCGCCTGATGATGATTCAGCTATGGAGCGGTGACCGGTATTCATCGCGCGGCATCGATTTGACGGCGGCCGCCGTGTATCAGCGCGAGCAAGGCGTGCTGCTGGATGACGGACGGGGCCGGTTTGTGGATCGAACGGGCAAACCGCTGACGGGTTTCACGATCACCGCGCTGGCGGTGGATACGCGCTCCGCGAAGAGTTGGGCCGAGGAGCGCGCGGAAGATCTGCACCGTCTGCTCGGCATTCTCGGAATGTCGTCCGACGAATGGGAGCGGATCGTTCGGGAAAGCGGGCGAATGACGTTGTGGCGCCGCGACGGTATCCCCGTCGCCTTGACCGATGATCAGATCGCGGCGTTGGAACCGTATGCCGCATTCGGGCTGCGGGCCGTTCCGTATGTGATGCGCTACAGGCAGCCCTGCATCGCCTCCCATCTGCTGGGGTATATTTCCCAGCATCCGGAACGCCTCATGCAATTGTATGCGGATGAACTGGCGCAAGGCGCGGTGCGTCCGGATCAGCCGATCGGAGCAAGCGGGCTGGAACGCGCGTTTGAACGCCTGGTGCGGGGCAGAGGAGGCATGACGCTCAGTTTGTTCACGGATGCTCTCGGACGGCCGTTGCGGGGGTTGGAGGCCCGCGTGCTCGATTTGAATCCGCCGTTTTATCCGCTGCGCGTTGTGACCACGATCGACCTTGAGCTGCAGGAGAAAGTCGAACAGCTGCTGGATCGGAAAGGCGTGAAGGAAGCGTCGGTGGTGCTCCTGGACCCCGATACCGCGGATGTGCTGGTGATGGCGAACCGGCCGAATTACGATCCTTGCCGTCCCCGTCCGGAAAGCCGCGAATGGGTCAACGAGGCGATCAAACAGCAGGTGCCGGGTTCGATCTTCAAGATCGTGGTGGCCGCGGCCGCGCTGGAATACGGCGTCGTCCGGCCGAATGAGCGGTTCGTCTGCCGCGGGGAATACGGCAAATACGGTTTTTCCTGCTGGAACAGGCATGGGCACGGCGAGATCGCCTGGCGGGATGCGCTCGCTCAATCTTGCAATATTACGTTCGCCGAAACGGCGCTCCGCCTGACTCCGGAACAGATCGAGGATACGGCCCGGCGGCTCGGCATCGGCCGCCGCGTCGGCTGGGAGCAAGCCGGGAAAGGAGAGGTGTTTCGCCAGTTCGATCTGGAAGAAAGCGGGCAAGTCTTTGCGCCGGACTCTCGTTCGAATCCTCGGGATGAAGGAGTCATGATCCAGACGGCGATCGGACAGCGGGATGTCCGGATGACGCCCTTGCAGGCGGCGAACATGGTCGTCACGCTGCTGAACGGCGGCCGCCTGACCGCACCGCGCGTCGTGAGCGAGGTGACCTATCGGGACGGATCGGTGAAGCAGCGTTATCCTGTCCGCAGACAGGAGCGCGCCGCCATTTCGAAGGAAACGGCGGATATGCTGCTGGCGATGATGAATGAAACGGTGCGTTCGGGGACCGCCTCGTCGCTTCGGGATCATGCATGGCGTCTCGCGGGCAAGACGGGAACGGCTCAACTGGCGAAAGGAGATCTCGTCCACGAATGGTTCGTCGGTTACGGTCCCGTCGGGAAACCGAAATTCGTCGCCTGCGTGGTGGTGTACAATGTCCGCCCCGGCGGGAAACATATGGCGACGGAACTGTTCAAGGACATCGCCGATCTCGTTCGAAACGCGCAGGAACATCGCGGCGGATAATCCCGGCCGGGACGGTGATGACGGCAACGGAATGTGAGAAGAAGAACCTTTGCTCGCAAATTGCGACGAAGGTTTTTTGATCGTTGGAGGAAGACTGACGGCAAGACGGCAACAAACAGAGCGGGATAAGGGGCGGAAGCAGGATTTCGACTGTCATTGGAAGCCGGAGACGGAAAGTGGACCATGGGGCGGGATGTCGGGGGGTTGGGCAAGGATGGCGGAACGTTCTTCGGCGGAGCCCGGCGACGGGCTTGCGGCGGATTCGTGGGTGTTCATTGCGCAGCGCCATGTTAGGGAGTATAATCTTTGGATACGGAAGGAAACGGATGACAAGAAGACGGACGGAGAGGATATCGATATGCTGGAAACGCAATCCGTGAAGGTGATCGTATTCGATCTTGACGGAACGTTGTATGAGGATACGCATCATTTCGATTATTACGCCGGTTTGCTCGAACGGTTGCTGCCGCCCGAGCGGCGCAAGGAGTTCGCCGATACGTACGCGGCCGCGTTGAACGGACATCACGCCTTGCGGATCGGACGCGTCTATGACGCGAAGCGGGATTTGCTGCTGGTGCAGGCGAATGGAGAAGTGCTGGAAGCGTACCATTGGAACGGAGACAGGCTGCCGGATGACGCCGTGGCGGAACTGTATCCGGAACCGATCGAACTTGATCTGACCGATATGGTGAACGTCGGCGACCAGTGGTGGATTCCTCCGGTTCTGGCGAGACATATGGGCATTCCATCCGAGAAATCGTATGAAATGTTCGAAGAAACGCGGCGCTGGATGATGGGGCCGGAGTTTGTGATGAAGCCCGTGGCGGGGCTGGCGGAAGAGCTCGCGCGCCTTGCGGCGTCGAAAAAGCTGGTTCTGCTTACGAACAGCCCGCAGCCGGACAGCGAGGCGATCCTGCGCAAGCTCGGCTTATCCGAGGTGTTCGATCTGAAAATCTTTCAGGCGCAGAAGCCGATGGAATCGCAGAAACATATGCGCCGCATCGCCGAGCGTTACGATTGTTCTTATGCGAATATTTTAAGCGTCGGCGACAACTGGGTGAATGATGTCCATCAACCGCGGCTGTTGGGGTGTCAGACGCTTCACATCGACTGGTTCGGCAAAGCGTCGGATGAAGACGCCGATGCGGTTGTCGGCAGTTTGCAGGAGATGGTCGGCATTCTGAAGACGCTGTGAATTGCTTGACGAAGACGGTCAGTTGTTGACTACAATCCGGAACATGCGGTTATCAGAACGGAGACGGGAGGTTGTTTGGATGAAAGGCGCCGGATACGAAGCGGAACTGCGATACGAGAAAAATCGTTTGCAAGAGATCGAAGAGCGGATACATAAGGAAATGGACAGGGTGGCTCGCCTGCTCGGCGAACGGCATGCGGCGCTTGATGATATCAAGCGCAATTTTTGGGACAGTGTCACCGTCAACCTGGCGGACGATACGGAGCGGATCGAGACGTTCACCAGCATCCAGCAGGAAGCGCGGGTGCTGGCGGATCAGGAGCGGAGCACCAAAGAGGCGCAGCGGCAATACGACATCTTGAAACGTTTGGCGGAATCACCTTATTTCGGAAGAGTTGATTTTCGCGCCGAAGGCGATGCCGAGGCGGAGCGCATCTACATCGGGATCGCCTCGCTGCTTGCGCAAAACGGCGAAACGTTCCTCGTCTATGACTGGCGCGCTCCGATTTCCAGCTTATTTTACGATCATGTGCCCGGCCCCGCTTCTTACGTGACGCCGATGGGCGTTATTTCCGGGGAAATGACGCTGAAACGCCAGTTTGTGATCAGGCAGGGACAACTGCAGCACATGTTCGATACGGATGTGACGATCGGTGATTCGCTCTTGCAGGAAGCGCTGTCGCTGAGCGCCAACCCGCAGATGAAGTCGATCGTGGCGACGATTCAGCGCGAGCAGAACCGCATCATTCGCGATGAAAAGCACAGTCTTCTGATCGTGCAGGGCGCCGCGGGAAGCGGCAAAACATCCGCCGCACTGCAGCGTGTCGCCTATCTGCTTTACCGGTATCGCCATTCGCTGACGGCGGATCAGATCGTGCTGTTCTCGCCGAACCCGTTGTTCAACAGCTATATCAGCCACGTTCTGCCGGAGTTGGGCGAGGCGAATATGAGGCAGACGACGTTTCAGGAATACGTGGAGCGGCGTTTGCGCGATTGGTCGCTGGAGATCGAGGATTTGTACGGACAGACGGAATATGTGCTGTCGGAGCGGGATGCGAAACTTTACGATGTGAGGATGCGGGCGATCCGGTACAAGGCTTCCCCCGATTTTTTTGCGCTGTTGCACCGTTATGCGCAGCATCTGAAGCTGGAGGGGATGAGGTTCAAGGATATTCGGCTGCGCGGCCGGGTGTTGCTGTCCGGCGAGCAGCTTGCTGAGCTGTTCTACAGCGAGGAATGGAGAGGATACGATCTGCATGAACGGATCGCGTTGTGGAAGAAGCGCGTGGCGGTCATGCTGCAGGAACTGGAAAAGCAGGAACGGAAGAAGCATTGGGTGACCGACGCGATCGATCTGCTCGATGAGGAAAAATACCGGCTCGCTTATGACAAGCTTCGCGAAGCCGGACATTTCAAAGGCGACACGTTCGACGATGACCGCAAGTTGAGGGCGCTGTTGCGCAAGATGGTCGTTCGGGAATCGTTCGCGCCGATTTACAAAAAGTTAAAGCTCGGAAGATATGTGGACTACATTTCGATTTATCGCCGATTGTTTAACGATGCGGAACTGGTGCGCAAACTTGCGGACAGCGGGGATACGCCGGATGCGCTGCGACCGTTCGACGAACTGATGCAGGCCGCCCTGGACGAGGGGAAAATCTGGTATGAAGATGCGACTCCTTTATTTTATTTGAAAGAATCGATCGACGGCTTCCAGGAACACGACAACAGTGTGAAGCATGTGCTCGTCGATGAGGCGCAGGATTATTCTCCGCTGCAGTTCGCCGTTATACGCAAATTGTTCCCGCGGGCCCGCGTCACCGTGCTGGGGGATCTGAATCAGGCGATCTATACGCAGACGGCGGAACTGAACAGTTTTGCGGAATTGGCGAAGCTGTTCGATGTCCGCGATCCGGAGTCGGCGGCGACGATCCGGCTTACCCGCAGCTACCGGTCGACGAAGCAGATCATCGAATTGTCGAAGCGGCTGTTGCCGTCGGCCGCCGAGGTGGAGCCGTTTAACCGCGAGGGCAGCGAACCCCGCCTGATTCCGGTGGAAAATGCGGAGGTTCACGGCGAAATCGCGGCGCGTTGGGTTGCGGATATGCAGCGCGAGGGACGCGCGCAAATCGGCATTTTGACGTATACGGCGAAAGAAGCGGCCGACGTGCACGCTCGGCTGGCGGAGCGCCTCGAAGCGCGGTTGATCACGAAGGAAACGGTCGATCTGAAGCATGGCGTATCGGTCATTCCGTCGTATCTCGCGAAGGGGATCGAATTTGATGCGGTGCTCATCTGGAACGCCTCACATTACCGCGAAGAGGACCGGAAACTGCTGTACACCGCGTTCACAAGGGCGATGCACGATCTCGCCGTGCTGTACGAGCGGGACAATCCGGGTCTCTTGCAGCCGCTGCTGGGATAATCCGTTGGCGGATCAAACGGAGAGGAGCATGGAACGCATGACGTTGATGGAAGAATTGAAGCGAATGCCGCTGATCGCCATCTTGCGCGGAATCACGGGAGAGGCGGCCGATCGGACGGTGGAGGCGCTGGCAGACGGAGGAATCCGTTTCGTGGAGGTGACGATGAACACCGACGGCGCCTGCGATATGATCGCCAAATGGCGGCGGGCGTACGGCGGCAGGCTTCGGATCGGCGCCGGAACGGTCCTGAATGTGGAAGAGGCGAAAAAAGCCGCCGCTGCGGGAGCGGAATATTTCGTATGTCCGCATCTGGACGAGCGGGTGATCGAATTCGCGCTCTCCAAGGGGCTGGCGGTGTTCCCCGGCGCGATGACGCCGACGGAAATCGTGCGCGCGCACGCCTGCGGAGCGACGGCGGTGAAAATATTTCCCGCCGCTTCGCTCGGACTGTCATACATCAAAGAGCTGCAGGGGCCGCTCGGTCATATTCCGATGATCCCGACGGGGGGCGTCACTCCCGACAATGTGGCGCAATACTTTGAAGCGGGAGCTTTCGCGGTCGGAATCGGCGGCCGCCTGGCGAACAAAGAGCGCATCGCCGCGGGGGATTTCGATTCCATTCGGCGGACGGCGGCCGTTTTCGCCGCAAAGGTGAACGAGCTTCCGCTCAACTCCACAAGCCGATCAATGCGCTGATGATGAGTTGCAGCGCGCCGAGCGCCGACAGGGTGAGGACGATGTTCTGAAACTGCACCTGGCTCAGCCGAGGGACGATCTTGATGCCGACCCATGCCCCGGCCAGGATGACGGGGATCATCGCGGCATTCATCAGCAAGGTATCGAAGGTGATCGTGACGAGCGAGAAATTGAACGGCACTTTGATGAGATTGACGATGAGGAAAAACCACGCGCCGGTGCCGATGAATTGTTCCTTGGGCAGTTTTTTGGATATGAGATAGATCGCCATGACGCCTCCGGCGGCGTTGCCGACCATCGTCGTGAATCCCGCGAGAATTCCCATGACGGAACCGAACCAGGCGGCGTACCGGCCGCTTGCCGGCTCGGAGCGTTTGCTGTGCGAACGATACAGTTGCAGCATGACGAGAAAGAGAACGAGCAGACCGATCACCAGCTTGAGCTGTATGTCTTCGATGAAGAACATGAAGACATACCCGGTGATGATGCCGAGCAGCACCCATGGGATGAGGACGATCAGATGTTTCCATACGACTTGTCTGCGGTAGTAGATAACGGCGACGACGTCCGCGATAATGAGCATCGGCAGGAGCATGCCGACGGACTGTTTGGCTGCGAAGGCCGATGCCATGATCGTCACGGCCAGAATGCCGCTCGTCTGCACGCCGGTCTTGGAGAAGCCGACGATGAGCGCGGAGGCGGCGAGCGCGCCGAGTTGCATGAAGGTCAGATCCATGGTGTCACTCCCGGTCGGTGAAATCTTCTATCACTATATCGCGGATCGCCGAATCTGCCAACCTCTCATTTTTGGCGGCGGATATGGTATGCTGTTAACAGCGGGATGATGCCGCAAAGGCGGGAGGGCGCACATCGTGAGCGCGGCTCATGACCGGTTAACGGACTCATTGCGTCCCGTGCAGAGATCGCGCAAAGGGGTAGGCGAAACAACGACGATCGTTCGAAAGGATTGCCATGTCGCATGAAACCACAGGTGAGAATTGCGTATCGGCAGGCCGATATTCCGCAGTTCAGATTTCATTCGCACACGTTTTATGAGGTCTATTATTTTCACGAGGGGCAATGCAACTACCTGATCGGAGACAACATTTACGTGCTGAAGCCGGGCGATCTCATCATCCTGAACGGGATGACGCTGCACAGGCCGCATATCAAAGGGAGTGTCTACGTTCGCAGCACCGTGCATTTCGACCCTCATTTCGCGCGGGAATTGCTCAAATTTTCGGCGCCGTATATGAATCTGCTGCAGCCGTTTCACGATCTGCGCAATCACCGCGTGCACCTGACCGGGGAGAGCCGGGAGCAGATCGAGGCGCTGCTGGAGAAGATGCACAGAAGCCAATGCGGCGGTGCGCCGGGCGACATCGTTCAGCTCTATGTGACGTTTATGGAGCTGATGCTGCACACGTATCGCGCGTTCGAAGGGGAGATGAAGCGGCCGCATGCGTTCCCCTCGGTGAAAGAAGAACATACGGAGCGCATCATCCGGTATATCGAAGAACATCTTTCGGAAGACATTCATCTGCGCCATTTGGAGCAGGCGCTGCATTTGAACCGGTATTATCTGGAGAAAACGTTCAAGGAAGTGACGGGCACGACGATTTTTCGGTACATATACGAGCGGCGGATCAATGAGGCCAAGATGCTCATTCTGCTTCATCCCGAGCTTTCGCTCACCGAAATATCCTATCGCGCCGGGTTCAAACATCTGTCTCACTTCAGCAGAATATTCAAGAAAATCGTCGGCATGACGGCCGAACAATATCGCGGACAATCGCAGTCGAACACACCAATATGAGTTAAATAAAGCCCGCTATCAGATCATTGTGATGAAAACGCTGTCTTCTTCCCGATGCTATACTATGAGTTAGTGATGGAAGAAGAATTGGGGCTTTGAGCAAATGGCGTTGGAAAATCGGAGAAGAGGAGGCATTATCTTTGAGTGGCGTAAGATTGGGAATCGTCGGCATGGGCAACATGGGGGCGGGGCACGCCAGGTATATCTTGAACGGAGAGGTTAAGGGGGTGACGCTCGCCGCTGTGTGCGATCCGTCGACCGATAAATTGGATGAATGGAAGAGACGGCTCGGCGATGAGGTCGCGGCGTACGAACACGCCGAGGAGATGTTCGCGTCGGGCAAGGTCGACGCGGTGTTGATCGCCACGCCGCATTACGATCATCCGGCGCTTGCGATCCGGGCTTTCGAGCGCGGTCTGCACGTGCTGATCGAAAAACCGGCGGGAGTGTACACGAAACAGGTGCGCGAAATGAATGAAGCGGCGGCGGCAAGCGGTCTTGTGTTCGGCATCATGTACAATCAGCGGACAAACCCGATGTTTCAAAAACTGCGCCGGCTGATTGCCGACGGGGAACTGGGAACCGTGAAACGGTTCAACTGGATCATCACGGACTGGTATCGTTCGCAGGCGTATTACGATTCGGGTTCGTGGCGGGCGACATGGGCGCTTGAAGGCGGCGGCGTGCTGATCAATCAGTGCCCGCACAATATCGATTTGCTGCAATGGACGCTCGGCATGATGCCGGAACGCATACGCGCGTTCTGCCATTTCGGCAAGCATCGGAATATTGAGGTAGAGGACGACGTGACCGCTTATATGGAGTTTCCGAACGGCGCAACGGGCGTATTCGTCACATCGGTCGCCGACGCGCCCGGCACGAACCGTTATGAGGTGACGGGGGATCGAGGCAAGATCATCATCGAAAACGGGCAAATGACATTCTGGCGAAACGCGGTGCCCGAATCGGAGTTCAACAGAACGAATCGGGAAGTGTTCGGCAGACCGGAAGTGTGGAAATGCGACATACCCGTACCGCCCGGACAAGGCCCCCAACACAAAGGGATCACGCAAAACTTCGTGAACGCGATCTTGTACGGGGAACCTTTGCTCGCGCCCGGGGAAGAGGGGATCAGAGGTCTGGAAATTTCGAACGCGATGCATCTGTCCACTTGGACCGACGACTGGGTCAAACTTCCGATCGATGAAGATCTGTATTACGAGCATCTGAAGAAACGGATCGAATCGTCGAAGGTCAAGGAACATGTCCGCCCCCAAACGGCGGATGTTCAAGGAAGTTTCTGAGTCTCGGATGCCGTCGCCGCAATTCCGGCGGCGGCTTCCTGAATGAACCATAGATAACCCTATTACGATGAGAATGCGGAGATGAGATCGATGTCGAAGATGGATGGTATGAACTATGCGCCGGAAGGCGCGCCGAGAAAGGTTGTCGAACCGGGAGAGTTCACATTCGCGGCGATCGGGTTGGATCACGGTCATATTTACGGGATGACCAACGGGCTGCTCGAAGCGGGGGCGACGCTGAAGTGGGTGTATGATCCGGACCCCAAGAAGGTCGAGGCGTTCATGCGCCGCTATCCGCAGGTGAAGGCGGCGAGAAGCGAACAAGAAGTGATGCAGGACCCCGAGGTGAAACTGATCGCGGGCGCCGCCGTGCCGTCCGAACGTTGCGCGCTCGGGCTGCGGGCGATGGACCACGGCAAGGACTATTTCACCGACAAGGCGCCGTTCACCACGCTGGAACAGCTTGAAGCCGCCAGAAAGAAGACCGCGGAAACCGGATTGAAGTACGCGGTATACTACAGCGAACGGCTGCACGTGGAAAGCGCGATCTATGCCGGACAACTTGTGCAGCAAGGCGCGATCGGCCGGGTGCTGCAGGTGCTCGGACTCGGGCCGCACCGGCTCAATGCGCCGTCTCGTCCGAAGTGGTTTTTCGAGAAAAAGTATTACGGCGGAATCCTTTGCGATATCGGCAGCCATCAGATCGAGCAGTTTTTGTTCTACAGCGGAGCGAAAGACGCCAAAGTGCTGCACAGCAAGGTGGCGAACTATCATCACCCGCAATATCCGGAACTTGAAGATTTCGGAGATGCCACCCTCGTGGCCGATAACGGAGCCACGAACTATTTCCGCGTCGACTGGTTTACGCCGGACGGGCTGGGCACTTGGGGCGACGGCAGAACGATCATTTTGGGCACCGACGGTTACATTGAGCTGCGCAAATACATCGATGTTGGCAGAGACCGTTCGTCGGACCATGTGTTCCTCGTGAACGGGGACGGCGAGTTTTACATCGACGCGAAAGGCAAGACGGGCTTTCCGTATTTCGGCCAGCTTATCCTCGACTGTCTGGAAAGAACGGAGCGGGCGATGACCCAGGAGCATGCGTTCAAAGCTGCGGAATTGTGTCTGCTGGCGCAGGCGCAAGCGATTCGGGTGGAGTAGAATGGCGGCGGGAATGACCGTATTGTGACCGAATCCGCGCATCGCGAATCCGCGGGATGATGTCAATTTCACGAACGCTCATGATACGGAAGTGACGGATGTGGTATGATAGTAATCGGGAAATCCTATCACATCAGCTTCCTTTGATTAAGAAAGGATCGTGATCGCGATGCAACAAACTCCATATGAATTGCTGGGCGGAGACGAAATGCTCACCAAACTGGTCGACGCCTTTTATCCGAAGGTGTACAGCGATCCGAGGCTTGCTCCTCTGTTTAAAGGAGATATGCAGGTCATCAAAAATAAACAGCGGATGTTCCTGACCCAATTTCTCGGCGGTCCGCCGTTGTACTCCGAGGCGTACGGCCATCCGATGATGCGGGCGAGACATTTGCCGTTTGAGATCACGCCGTCGCGTGCGGAAGCATGGCTGGAATGCATGCGGAAGGCGATGGATGAGATCGGTCTGGAAGGTGAACTGCGGGACTATTTCTACGAACGATTGAGAATGACGGCATACCATATGGTGAACACAGATGAACCGGGCGGCTCATAAGGCCGCTCGGTTTTTTGTTGGTTCAGGAATCTATCATGTTGTGTCTCTTGATAAGAAACGAAACGTTTCTTCATTTGGCTGTGTGATTTCGTGCCCTGTCTGTATAACTTTATATTGCCGGCATTAAATGCCGAAATGAATCATGTATTTATTTTCGTTTCTTGCCTGCATGATCTTGGCCGCCAGTTTATGCAGCTGGCCACACTGTGTGAACGATTCCGATGAAGTCACCGCATCATAGAAGATCGGCAAAGATTCAGGCGGTATAATCGTGATGCCGCAATAGGCCAATCCCCGTTCGGGACGGTTGATCGAATGAAAATAGGTTTTCATGGATAACAAAGGTTCGATCAAGCTCTCGATCCGCTCATCATCGACGGAAATGCAATCATAGTTTTGAGGTTCATAATCTTGATAAATTTTTTGAGGGTCGACCTGATCAAGTATCCCGAATTCATGAACCATCGGCACTGTCATCACCCTTCTGATTAAGAAAGCCTTTGCAAAGCTGAATGCGAGATTCGTCCAGATCAGCGGCGGTCTCCCTGATCGGAGACTTCGGCGATTTCATAAAACAGATTGGTTGCGAGAAGCCGCTCGATCTCCCGGCGGTCCGTAAGCGAACCGTAAGCGAGCATCAGCTTGACGAGCGCCGCTTCGACGCTCATGTTCGGCAGCGGGATGACGCCATAGCTCAATAGATCGTGAGAAGTAGCGTACAGGCCGTCCGTCTTCGTTTTCATCGGAGCGATGTAAATCGGGATGCCTGCGCTACGGCACGAGGCCGCGAACGACTCCAGGGAATCGTCGGCGTCGGCGAAACGCAAGCCGGTGGTCCCGGAGTGATACAATTCGATGAGAACGGCGTCCGGTCTCCTGTCCGAAATCTGCAAATGGGTGTAGCGAAATCCGGGATAAGGCTTGACGAACAGGATGTCGCCCGTGAAACGAACGTTCCCGTCTATGATCGGCCGCTCGTACCATGCGCGCAAATGCCCGGCGCTCGGGTGAATCCGGGAAGGATGAATGATCAGTTTTCCGTTCTCGATCGCGCCGAACGGCTCGTCATAGATGCTGGCGAATCGGTCGGTGAACGGCTCGGACTGGCGGACCCGCGTGCCGAGATGGACGAGCATGCCCCGGAGGTCGTCTTCGAAGACGACATAGATGCCCGGAGGAGGATCGTTTTCGATCATCTCGACGCATGCGGCGAAGTTGCGCAACGCCTCGGTTCTCGGATGATCCAGCGGATAGTTGCTCGCCGTCAGCAGAATCGGAACGGGCGTCCGGTTGAAGCGATAGCTGATCGCCGCCGCCGTATAGGCGAGCGTATCGGTGCCGTGCGTAATGATGACCCCGGCAAAACGGGACAGATCATATCGCTCGATCGTCCGGCAAAGCAATTCCCAATCCCCGGGCAGCATGTTTTCGCTTAAGATCGCGTACGGCTGCGCCACGGTGAATGACGCCGGCTTCCCATGCTCGCGTGAATATCTTTGGAGCAATTCGTATCCCGCATCGGGATGCACATCGATCGCATCGTCAGTTGTCCTGCTGCCGATCGTCCCCCCTGTAAAAATCACCAAGATTTCGTTTTTCATTCTCGAGATGCCTCACTTTGCGCTTGTTCAGCTTTTTTCTGTGCAATTGGCCGCTTGTCATCTGGAGGAAGTGTTCATGGATTATGATACACGAGTCTGGAGGGGATGGACAATGATCCGAACGTGGCGGACTGAACGAAAGGAGTATGCACGGTAAGTCAATTAAAGAAAAAAAGCCTGAACGTGACGTCCCGAAGCGGATTCCGGAACATTCCCGCAGGCGCTGTCGCCGCGACGACATCGCCCGTGATGCCGCAAGCAGCCTCTGTGGCCGCTCTTGATGAACGACCGCTGTATGAGGATGTTGATGTTATTTTTGCATGATCGATCGTTCCGCGCGGACGAAGGCGATGAAGCGCTTGGCTTCTTCAGGCGTAAGTTCTCTTCCGTCAACCATTAGCGTAAATTTCTCCAAGATCTTCTCATCCGATAACTCGAGGCTTTTTTCAAACAGTTGGATATTTTCGTTCGGAACCGGATGCGGATGATCCGTTCTGCCGATCAAATAGTCCACCGTAACCTGAAAGAAATCCGCGATCTTTTTCACGGTGTCATAGTCGGGTACTCTTCGGTTTTTCTCGTAATGGGACAAAGAGGCCCGCGAAATGGATAATTGTTTCGCCAACTCTTCCTGGGTTAACTGATGCTTCTCCCGAAGCTCAGCTATCCTCTCACCGTAAGTTTTCATAATTAACCTCCGTTGCCGTTGATTCTTGGAGTCATGTCGGTAAAAAACGACAAAATAAAAAACAATGCTTGACAAGATACAAACCGTATCATAAATTAAAATAAAAGAAAATGTGATACAAAATGTATCAAGAGATTGGATGGATGACGTTATGTTGAATAGTCCGAATGTGCAGTGTCAGATTCATATTTCCATGACAAATGTATATTCTTCCTTATCTATATGTAAGCATATCCCTTTTATGAGCGGGATAAACTTCGGTCCGTATGTCCGGCAGCTCCAAATCCGGGAGCCCTATCAAGTTCTGTTGTCCAAGGCTGAGAAAAGTTATCAGAAATATGGTTCCGCTCTTACGACATAATCGTATTGTTTCTCTCATTATAATTCAAAAATCATTTTTTTGCACTTCCATATGTTGACGTTCCGACGGATCAAGCATATCACGATCTGTCAGCGGAAGAAATGAGAAATCTTATTTCTGGTGATGTAATAACAAGAATTTGAGTCGGCTGTCGGAAGGATCTTGCAGACGCGCGTCCTGTGAAGCCGGTGATGGAGGTTGGATGACATGAATGCGGTTGGGGATAACGTCGTATTTCTGCTTTGCGTTCCGCGAAGCGGAAGTTCAATGACAACCTTCATGCTCCAAAACCACAGTCGGATCTCCGCTGTGCAGGAGATGTGGTTTCTGATGAAGTTGTACGACCTGCGCGGCAATCACCGCATGATGTACGGAGGAGCGCCGATCCTGAAACGTTTTTTTCAACAAGTGCTGGATGACGAAACCTTCATTCAGGCTTGCCGGGCGTTTGCGTCCCATGTGTATCAGGATTTGCTGAACGTTTGCGGCGGAACGCTCATCGTCGACAAGTCGCCTCGTTACTATTATATTCTGGAGTTTCTGGATCAACTGTTCCCGACGAGCCGGAGAATTTTTCTCGCCCGCAATCCTCTCGATATCGCCGCATCATACAAGAAATTGGGCCGCGACGAACCGTTTGATCTTGTCCGCAATGTGAACTCGGAATTGCTGAACATGAAGATCATCGACCTGACGGTCGGGATTGTGAGATATATGGACTATTTTTCGGAGAAAAATGACCGTTCTCTCATCGTATCCTATGAAGAGCTTGTCTCTTGGCCCAAGGAACAACTTTCCCGCATATGCCGGTTCCTCGGGCTGGACTATGAAGAAGGAATGGAACAGTACGGAAAATTCCTTCATTCCAGCGAATCGGATCTGTTTTTCAGCATGGGGGTCGGCGATCCGTCGCTGGTGAATCATGAAGCCCCCCATACGCAGTCCGTCGATCAATGGGACAAGGTGCTTACGAACCGGGAGGTGGAAGCGTTGTGCCGAATCTTGGGCAAGGAGACATTCAACAGGCTCGGGTACGGCGAAGCTGTGGCGAAGGCGGAAGCGTTGACGAAATGCACATTTCCTTCGGGGCGCGACGAGGAATGGATGAACTGGCGCATCAAGCAGCTTCATAAGGAGACGGGATGCCGTTGGGAACCTTCGTACCGGATGACCGTCACCGATGCCGGCGCCGCCGAAGTTTCGGCGGGGGCAAGTCAGCTTGCGCCGGACGATTCCGGAGCCGAACGGCCGGATTCGGAGCATGAACAATACCGGCGTGAGATTGACCGGCTGCGCATGATGCTTCGCCTTGTGGAAGAACGCCTGCAACACGCGTATGAAGACCGCGACCGAATCCAGAAGCAATATATGTTGCTGCGATCCAAGGTTGACAAGATCAAATCCCTGATTCCGTTGTACAAACGATTCAGCAGATTGGCTCACGTAAATATGTCCGAAAGCAGGAAACGAAAATGAGCGCGATTGCCGGAGTGATGTTGTTCGATGACGGAAAAGGGATGGATGTCAACCGAATCGGCAGCGCGTTGATGGAGGCCCTTCCGGCCGATCATGCGGATCAATCCGCAACATGGTCGAACGATCGGATATTCCTCGGCTGTCATCAGCAATGGCTGACACCCGAATCGCGTTCGGAACATGTGCCGCTGGAACATCCGGAGTGCGGGGCGGTGATCACCGCGGATGCGATTATCGATAATCGGCAGGAACTGTTTGATGAACTGGGAATCCCCGCTCATCGAAGGCCGCAGATCGGCGATGCGGAACTGATTCTGCTCGCGTACGAAAAGTGGGGCGAGGACTGTCCGAAGCATTTGCTGGGAGACTATGCTTTTCTCATATGGGATGAACGCGAGGGGCATCTGTTCGGCGCACGGGATTGGTGCGGCAATCGGATGTTGTATTATGTCTCGAACGGTGCCGGATGCTTTTTCAGCACGACGATCACGCCGCTTTTCCAAGTTCCCGGCATGCGGAAGGAATTGAATATGATATGGCTCGCGGAATTTTTGGCGATCAGAGGGTTGTACGAATGCAGCGATCCGGCCTTGACCCCGTACAACGATGTATATCTCGTGCCGCCCGCGCATACGATCAAGATCAAACAAGACGGCTCGGTCAGCATCTCGCAGTACGGTTCTCTGATTCCGGAAACAACGCTTCGCCTGAAATCCGACAAAGAATATGAGGAAATGTTTCGCGACGTGTTCGAACGGGCTGTGAAAGATCGGCTGCGGACATATCGGGAGGTCGCCGCGACGTTAAGCGGCGGCTTGGATTCAGGCACGGTCGTCGGTTTCGCCGCACGCGGCCTGCGGGAGAAAGGTAAAAAGCTGTTCACATACAGCTATGTTCCCATGGAAGGGTTCACGGACTGGACACCGGATCATTTAGCGGGAAATGAGCGCCCCTATATCGAGCAAGTCGTCCGATACGTGGGGAATATCGTTCCGAACTACATGGATTTTCCGGATTACACGCCGCTCTCCAATGTGGATGATCTGTTGGACATTCTGGAAGCGCCGTACAAGTTTTTCGGCGGCCTGTTCTGGATCAACGGAATTTATGAGGCGGCGGCAGGCGACGGAGCCAACATTCTTCTGACCGGAGGACGGGGCAACTTCACGATCTCCTGGGGACCAGCTCTTGATTATTACGCCGAATTGCTGCGCAGATTTCGATGGATCAAACTGTATCAGGAACTGAGAGAGTACAGTCAACGCATGCGAATAAGCAGGCGAAAGCTGTTCTCGGTTATTCGACATAAGGCGTTTTCATCAAGCGCGCCGGACAACGGTTCGATCATTCCGTCCATGATCCATCCGGAGTTGGCGAAGCGCACCGGAGTGCTCGAGCGGCAGCCGGAGATTGAACCTTTGACGATGAATTCCTTTGAAGATCGATGGATGAAATTCAGCAATCTCTCCATCATGAACAAAAGCGGAAGTGTCGCGACGAAATTGTCCTTGCGGCACGGAATCTGGGAACGGGATCCGACCTTTGATCTGCGCGTCGTCCGCTTTTGTCTGTCGTTGCCGACCGAACAATGCGTGCGTCAAGGGATGGATCGGGCTTTGGTGCGCAGAGTGACCAAGGGAATACTGCCCGACGAAGTGAGATTGAACCAGACCGTGCGCGGGGTTCAGGCCGCCGATTGGATCAGCCGTCTGCTGCCGGTGTGGTCCAGCGTATTATTGGAGTGCAACCGAATGTGCGAGGATTCGCTCGTGTCCGGCATTCTTCATACGGATTCCATACGCGACGCGGTGCTGGAGGTCGGCCTGTCGCCCAAACCTGAACATGCCTTTCACCCCAAGATGCAGTTTTTGATGCGTTGTTTGATCGTTTACCGTTTCCTGCAGCGCCTTTGACGGGGAATGAAATTCGGGCGCGCAATGGGGAGAACTTGGGAAAGGAGGTGAGGCTGATGGCAAAAAAAGCGTGGATTCAACCGACGTTGGAAGTTCTCGATGTCCGTGAGACGATGGCTGGTTGGGGACAGAAGGAAATCGATTGGGTAACGACCCATGATGCTGACCTGTACGATCCGAGCTGATCGATCTCATCCTAGTCACCGTCGTCAATCCCGAGCCCTTATACTTATATATCCTCATATATATGTATAAGGGCTGTCCCTATTTTTTCTTACCGAAGGAGATGAAGATGTATCCAACCATCGAGCCGATTATTTACGAAGCGTTCGGGCTGCGCATCAAAAGCGGGATTGAGCTTCCCGAACTGGTGCGCGCATCCGATCATAACGGTCCGTTCAACATCGAATACCGTATCGCTGCGCGGGCGAAGCCGGTGCGGGAATACGGTGTGGAACTTGTGAACGGCAAATTGTACATAAAAATCCCGGGAGCCGCCGAATTTTGCGTGCAGAAAGGCGAGGTTGTCGAGATCACTCCCGATGAAAAAGCTTCAGTGGAGAAGATCCGCCTTTATTTGCTCGGTTCGTGCATGGGAGCCGTATTGCTCCAGCGTGGCATTCTTCCGTTGCACGGCAGCGCGGTGGCATTGGACGGGAAAGCGTACGTGTTCATCGGCAATTCGGGCGCGGGCAAATCGACGCTGGCGGCCTCGCTGGTCAGACAAGGCGCGCAACTGCTGAGCGATGACATCGCCGCCGTGTATATGGACGGCGGTCAGCCGAGAATCGCCTTCGCTTATCCGCAGCAGAAACTTTGGCGGGACAGTCTGGAGCATATCGGGCTGGAGGTTGGCCGTTACCGAACGGTTCCGGATGAGACGGACAAATATGCGGTTCCGATGCCGTCCGGGGCACGGATCGCCGACGTTCCGCTTGCAGGCATCTATGAGCTTGTGCCTCAGGACGCCGATGACGCTTTTTTGAGACTGGAGGATTGCAAGAAGCTGGAACGCATTCATCTGCTGCTGACGCACACGTACCGCCGCTCACTCGTCATCAGGTTAGGACTGGAGCAATGGCTGTTTGGTCAAGCCGCGGCCTTGGCAACCCGCGTTTATGTGAAAAGGCTGATTCGTCCCGCGCATGCGGTCACGATCGGGCGAATCACGGAGCTGATGTTCACGGATATGAGGAGGAATGAGACGGATGACAGACTTGGCGATCACCCCTTACCAACTGTTCAAAAAATGTGACGACGGCCTGGTCAGCGATATGGACGGAGAGAAAGTCATGCTGAGCATTCGATCGGGGAAATACTACAACTTCGGCCAAACGGGCGGACGCATATGGGAATTGCTCGATCAACCGACAACGGTTCATGATTTGGTTTCCCGTTTGACGGAAGAGTATGATGTTGACCGCTCTGTATGTGAGCGGCATGTGATGAGTTTCATCGGGCAGCTGTTGCGCGAAGAGCTGGTCGAACCCGTTCATGATCAGGCCGCGTCAGGCTCGGAGACGGAATGAGAGGGTTCGGATGTTGCTGCGGAATATATGGGCGATCCTGACGAAACCTCCGTGCAGCCGAAAGCTGCTCGTCGAAGCATGGTTGTGCCTTGCATGGGGACGTGTTTTGAAAATGTTCCCGTTTTCTCGCATCGCCCCGAGACTGGGAGAGCCTATGCAAGAAACGGCTTGCGACGAACGGCCTGATCAGATGAAGACGATCCGCCAGGTCTCCCGCGCGTTGCACACGATGAAACGCTTCGCCTTCTGGGAGAGCGAATGTCTCGTCATGGCATATGCGGCGATGAACATGCTGGCTAGGCGGGGCATAGACAGCACGCTGTATCTGGGTACGGCCAGAGATGCGCAAGGGAAACTGATCGCTCATGCCTGGCTGCGAAGCGGAACGGTCTATGTGACGGGCGGGGACGGCCGGGACAAATTCGCCGTCGTGAGCACCTTTGCGAGGAGAACGTTGGGAAGGGATACGTTGGGAGAGAATGCCGTGTGAAAGAGAAATGGGAATTTGATCCGGAGTCGTTGACGAAGGAAATGCAGTTTATGTTGACGCTGTTGCGGGATGAAGGAGATCCGGAGGTTCGGGAGTTTATTCGCGCCCGCGCGGCTGCAATCGATTGGCAGCAATTCATGAAGTGCGTGCATCATCATAAGGTTTATCCGCTCGTTTACGCTTTGTTGCAATCCTATCCGGAGGTTGTGCCGGACCATGTGATGCAGTCATTGCGGGAGCATCGGCAACGCAACATGTTCCGCATGTTGTCATTGTCGGCGGAGCTTCGCCGGGTATGTGCCCGGTTTCACAATTCGGGCGTCCGCTTTCTCGTGTTGAAGGGACCCATGCTGGCTCAAGAACTGTATGGCGATATCTCGATGCGCGCGTCGAAAGACCTGGACCTGCTTGTGTCGCTCAAGGACGTTGAGCGCGCGGAATATATCCTCGGGCAGTTGGGATACACGGCGCTGCCGGGAGGCATGCCGCGGGTGTTCGGCGACTGGCGGTGGCGGGAACATCATCGATCTTACCGGCATCCCGCCACGGGAACGCTTGTCGAGCTTCATTGGCGGATGCATCCGCATGTTCATCACGAACCGTCCTTCGAACGATTGTGGGAATCCCGAACCTCAGTCGAGACGGGGGACACCGTCATTCACACGTTGTCCGACACCGACCATTTTTTATATCTGATCGTGCACGGAGCCAGACACGGCTGGTTTCGCCTAAGATGGCTGATCGACATCAGCCGCATGATGCGCACGCTGGATGAGGGCAAGTGGCGGATCGTTTTGTCCGATGCCCGCAGGCTGCAGGCGGCATCCATGCTCGGGCAAAGTTTGTATCTCGTATCGCGTCTTTTACATGTTCCGTTGCCCGGCGAATTGGAGCGCCTGGCGGTGACGCGGCGTTCTCTCAAACATGCGCGGGATTCGCTGGAGTATATCCGCGATATGGTCAACCTGCATCCGGTTCCCGAAACGAAACGGTTGGCCGCGCATTACAAGCGGTATCTGTTTTCTTTGTTGACGTTCAGGAAGAAAGTCGTGTATGTGATTTCGGCCTTGTATCCGAACTCGTGGGACACGCTTCATTTTCCATTGCCGCGCCGCTTGTACTTTCTGTATATTCCGCTGCGTCCGTTTCTCTGGTTGTGGAAAATGATGCAGCATAAATGGATGCGCAAAGACGGCGTCAGGCATAAAGGGGCAGGTGTATGATGTCCTCATTGTTCATTTATGTAAGGAAGTTGCATAGGTTTTCCGGCTGGAGGCTCTATCTGAATGTCGCGGGCATGATTATGATCGGTTTCTTCGAAGGGATCGGCATTTATCTGATGGTGCCCCTGCTCGGAACGATCGGAGTGTTGAGCATGACGGATGCGGTCGACATTCCGGTCACCGGATGGTGGGAGCGGCTGAACCTGTCGGGACATCAGGCTCTCGTCGCGATTCTCGTTTTTTATGTTTTGCTGCTGACGGGGATCGGCTTTCTGGTCCGAAAGCAGATGATATGGAGCACGCGCATTCAGCAGGGCTTTATCCGCGAGCTGAGGATGGAGACGTATCGCAGCTTGCTGCTGGCTGAATGGCCATTTTTTTTGCGCAGGAGAAAATCCGACTTTCAGCATATGTTGACGTCCGAACTGGCGCGAGTCAGCCAGGGAACGATGCTGTTCATGCAGTTTACGGCATCGGCGATCTTCACGCTGATTCAGATCGCCCTCGCCTTGTGGTTATCGCCGATTGTGACGATGCTTGTCCTGTTGTGCGGAGCCGTCGTCGCCCTGTTCGCGAGAAAATTCGTCAGGCATGCGAAGCGGCTCGGAGAACGCACGACAACGCTGTCCCAGGACTATTACTTCGGCATTAACGATCAGCTGAGCGGCATGAAGGAGATCAAAAGCAATATGCTGGAATCGGCCTATATCCGATGGTTCCATCAATTGAACAGGCGGATGGAAAGCAACAACGTCGATTACGTCGTGATCCGCTCGAACTCGCAATTTCTGTACCGTACGATCGCCGCGTTCCTGGTGGCCGCATTCGTCTATATGTCCGTGGCGTGGCTTAACGTTCCGCCGCATCATCTGCTCATTCTGGTGCTGATCTTCTCGCGCGTCTGGCCGAGATTCAGTTCCATGCAAAACAATGCGGAACTGATCATTTCGATGCTGCCTGCTTTTGACCAACTGATCAGGCTTCAGCGGGATGCGCAGCAATCGCGGGAACATCACGCTGCGGATAACGGCGATGCCGCGGAAGAGCTGCGTTTGCAAACCGGCATCGAATGCCGCGGCGTTAGTTACCGTTACGACACGGACAAGGATCAATACGCGTTGCGCGATATCGACATCGCCATTCCCGCATATTCCATTACGGCGATTGTCGGGAAATCCGGGGCCGGCAAGAGCACGCTGGTCGACATGCTGATGGGGCTCATCCAGCCGGAGAAAGGTGAAGTGCTGGTCGACGGAATGAGAATCGACAGATCCAACGTCCACCGGCTCCGCCGTTCGATCGGCTATGTATCGCAGGATCCGTTCCTGTTTCATACAACGATACGCGACAATCTTCTGCTCGGTTGCCCGGATGCGAGTGAAGACGACATATGGGAGGCTTTGAAACTGGCGGCGGCGGACGACTTTGTGAGACGTTTGCCCGATCAGCTTGACACCGTTGTGGGCGACCGCGGCATTCGCCTGTCGGGCGGGGAAAAACAGCGTATCGTGCTGGCGCGGGCGCTGCTCAGAAAACCGGAAATTCTTGTGCTGGACGAAGCGACGAGCGCGCTCGATGTGGTGCATGAAGAGAAGATCCAGGAAGCGATCTTGAATCTGCGAAAGCGCATGACGCTGATCGTCATCGCGCATCGTTTGACGACGATTCGACATGCGGATCAGGTGATCGTTCTGGACAAAGGAGAGGTCGTGCAGCGCGGAAAATTCGCACAGCTGCTGCATGACGAGGACGGGCCGTTCCATCTCATGTGGCGGAAACAGGTGCAGACCGCCGATATGATCGGGTGATAGATAATCATAATCCGACAAAAAAATAAATTTTCATGCTTGACAAGATACAAAATGTATCATAAATTAAAATCGTGAGAAAAAAATGATACGAAATGTATCGAAATAAGAGAGAAAGATTCACCTGATCGGAACGAAACCTGTGGAGTCAATCATGTGGAGTGGGGGATGAGGATGGATATTGTGGAACTCCGACAATATGGAAAAGTCGTCATGAAGCGTTGGTGGTTGGTGGCAGGGTTGGTGCTCATCGCCTGCTCCGTCGCATGGTACTACAGTTTCATCTATGTGAAGCCCATGTATCAGGCAACGGCGAAACTGATCGTCAACAAATCCGATTCCGAATCCGAAATGAGCAATTCGATCAATGTCAGCCAGATCAGCGCCAATATTTTGCTGATCAAGACGTACAAGGAAATAATCCGCACCGCCGCGGTGATGGATAAAGTCGTCGAACGGCTGCCGGATATGGAACTGACATCGGAAAGGCTGATCAGAACCATTCATGTTGATTCTTTCAACGATACGCAGGTCATGCAGCTGGCGTACAACGATGTTTCGTATGAACGGGCGATGCGCGTCGTCAATACGGTAACGGACGTGTTCCGCGAAGCCGTTCGCGATATTATGCACGTGGACAACGTGACGGTGCTCGAATACGCCAAGCCGATGTCCCACCCGACCGTGATCTCGACAAACGCCACGCTGAACATGATGGTTGCCTTCGTATTTTCCTTCATCGTCGCCGTCGGAATATGTTTCTTCCTGGAATATCTGGACGATACGGTGAAGACCGAACAAGATGTCGCCAAACTGTTGGACGTTCCGACGCTTGCGATCGTCAGACGCATCACGAAACACGATGTTCGTCCGCGCAAGCAACGAAAGGTGTCAGAACAACGAAAGGAGACTCCGTATGCAACGGTCAACCAGTAATATTCCGGTCATTATGGAGAGGAATCCGGGTTCGCCGCTTGCCGAATCGTACAGAACGTTGCGGACTTACCTGGAGTTGGTGTCCGAACCGCATGCCCGTCCTCGCGTCATATCGATTACGTCGTCGCAATCGAAGGAAGGGAAATCGACGACCGCGGTCAACACCGCCATTGCGCTGGCGCAGACGAACAACCGGGTGCTGCTCATCGACGGAAATGTGAAAGAACCTGTTCTGCATCTCGTGTTCATGAAATCCAACCGTTACGGGCTGTGCAATCTGTTGATGGGACAGTGCGATCTGATCGACGCGATCGAACAAACGCATATTCCGAATCTGAACCTGATGCCTTCGGGAACCGCTCCGTATACGCCGACGGAACTGTTTGCGACGAACGCGTTCGAGGATTTGCTGAACGAGGTCAGAAAACATTACGATGTCGTTATCATCGACTCGCCGGCCGTCCTGTCCAACACGGACGCACAGATCATCGCGGCGCGGTGCGACGGCGTGATGATGGTGGCGCATGCCGGTAAAGTGAAAAAGCAATCGCTGCTTCGCGCCAGATTGATCCTGGAGCAGGTCAAGGCGAAAGTGCTCGGCGTCGTGCTCAATCAAGTCAAGAAATCGGCCGTCTGATCGATCGATGATCCGGCAGGCCGACTGTTGTGTACATCAAGGTGGTCCGGCCGGTTCATAGAGGCAATCGATCGAGGTCATCATGGGCGCGAAATGATGATGGAATATTTCTTGACCATTGATAGGAAATATCTATGAAAGTTCATACATCTATAGGTGATGTCTACTGACCTTTATCAATGTAGGCACTCGGCCATGCTGTGGGTCCCGGCGACCTTAGACGTTCATCGTCGATGGTGTGGCGTGAGGTGGGGTTAGATGCCCCGATAAATATTTGAGTTGGATAAATATTTGAGTTGATTTGTTTTGGGATCAGCATATTGAACATTTCAACTGAAATATTTATCCGCTTCATTCTGCAGCACAAAATATCGAAGTCATTGGAGGGAGTCAATCTTGAAGACCATTAGGAAAGCAATCATACCCGCAGCGGGGCTGGGGACAAGGTTCTTGCCGGCGACGAAGGCGATGCCGAAGGAGATGCTGCCCATCATCAACAAGCCGACGATTCAATACATCGTGGAGGAGGCCATCGAGTCGGGAATCGAGGACATCATCATCGTAACGGGCAAGGGAAAACGAGCCATCGAAGACCATTTTGACCACGCGTTCGAACTGGAGATGAATCTGGAGGAGAAGGGAAAGCTGAAGCTGCTGGAAGAAGTGCGGAGACCGTCGTCGGTGGACATTCATTACATTCGGCAAAAGGAGCCGAAAGGGCTTGGACACGCCGTATGGTGCGCCAGAAGGTTTATCGGCGACGAACCTTTTGCGGTGCTGCTCGGGGACGATATCGTCCTCTCGGAGAAACCTTGTTTGAAGCAATTGATTGAACAGTACGAGATCACCCAAAGTCCGGTGGTTGCCGTGAAGCCGGTTTCCGACAACGAAACGAGCCGTTACGGCATCATTGATCCGTTGTACAGCGAAGGCCGCCGGTATTTGGTAAACGATCTGGTGGAGAAGCCGCGTCCAGGGGAAGCGCCGTCCAATCTCGCCATTATCGGGCGATACATATTGACGCCGGAAATATTCGAATATTTGTCCGCCCAGGAAGTGGGGGCAGGCGGCGAGATTCAGCTGACGGACGCGATCCGGAAGCTGAACCAATATCAGCGGGTGTACGCTTATCAGTTCTACGGAACACGGTATGATGTGGGCGAAAAGCTCGGATTTATTTTGACGACGCTCGATTTCGCCATGCGCAACAACGAACTGAGAGGACCCCTGATCGATGCGATGGTTGAGATTCTTGGAAGAGAAGCGATGTCCAGAGTGATCGGGTAGGTGGATGATCATGAACACGCCGAATGAAGCGAAAATGATCGATCGCCACCATATGAACCAGCATATGAATAAATCCGTGCCGATCATCCAGCAGACGACGCCGCACCGGTTTTATCACGTTGGCAAGAGGACGATGGATCTCGTCGGCGCGTCGGTCGGGATTTTGATCTGCCTTCCCGTCTTCATCATCCTGTATATTCTGATCAAACTGGAGGACCCCGGCGCTCCGGCGATCTTCACTCAGATCCGGGTGGGCAAGGACGGCAAGGAATTTAAAATGTACAAGTTCCGTTCCATGGTGCGAAACGCGGAGTCGATGCTGCAAGATCTGCTCGACAAAAATGAAGTGAGCGGCGCGATGTTCAAAATGAAAGACGATCCCCGGGTGACGAAAATCGGAAAGTTTATCCGGAGGACGAGTCTGGATGAACTGCCGCAGCTATGGAACGTGCTCAAGGGCGATATGAGCCTTGTCGGTCCGAGGCCGCCGCTGCCGCACGAGGTTGAGAAGTATACGAGTTATCACCGGCAGAGACTGAGCGTGAAACCCGGATGTACGGGTCTGTGGCAAGCGACCGTGCGCAACAGTGTCGGATTCGAGGAAATGGTGGAAATCGATCTTGAGTATATCAGAAATAGAAGTTTGATAAATGATATCAAGATCATACTTCGAACTTTGGTTTTACTGGTGGGACATAAAGATGCTTATTAGATCTGAACTTGAGCAGGGAATGTCGAATCTCGGCAGTACCGCTGTTACGCCATTGTCTCGAGCGATCAGCGTGCTTTTCATACTTATGCTGCTCGACACATACTCTATCAATCTCGCAGGATTTAACGTAAAACTTTATCATGTTTATCTTGTCATGTTGATAGGGATATCAATTCTGATCGCTTTATACAGAAAATCCTTGATCATCTCATTTGATGTTACTTTTATCATATTGTTAATGTACTTGACTTACCATACATGTTACATCACCACATTGCCCGATTTTTCGATGAATCGTCTCATCTTAATGTTCTTTTTCTTCATCGCGTATACATACATATCCAATATCGATATTTCTGCGGGCTTTATTATGAAGTGGTTGTCCATAAGCGGTGTGATTGTGCTTATGGTGGCGTTGATGCAACTGATCATCAAATATGGGCTTGGTGTAGAGATCGCATTATTTATGGAAGGCAGGCCGCAAGCCTTCTTTACAGAACCGGATTGGATGGGATACTTCTATCTATTGACACTTCCATATTCTCTGTACTTCATCGAGCGGCAGAATAAATACACACTCTTCATCCTTAATCTGTTTGGATTGCTTCTTTCTCAGGCAAGAGCAGCATGGGTTGGTGCGGCAATTGTCTTGGCCCTTTATTATTTATTTTCAAGCATAAAGATAAAAAAGAAATATACGATTGTATTTCAAGTCATCATATGGTCAGTCGTTTTGCTGTTTATCATCTCTTTTTTAATTCCGAATAACCCGATCCTCAGTCAGTTTTCAGAACGTTTGGTAAATGTGGTGAATCCGGAACATGGTACTGCGCGGTATCGGCTGCTGATTTTGGAACTGACCTTCGAGTTGTTTGAAGGTCATTGGTTGCTTGGCAGAGGACTGGATAGTTTCGGTACCTATTTTGTCCAATATACCGGCATGAATTATGGCATTCACACAGGCTTATGGAACATGTATGTGAATCTGTTCATCGAAACGGGAATTGTCGGGTTATTGTTATTTGGATGTTTTGTTACTGCGAATCTTGTGAGAAAGTTGGTCTACTACTTTCGCACCAAAGATGAATTCATTAAATTTAATTTACTCTCAATTATTATGATGCTAGTCGCCAATAATTTCAGCAATGGATTCTACTTCCTGTTTTTTTGGGTGAATCTGGCTATCGGTAATTATGTACTAAGATCATTGAAAAGAGGGAATGAATTTGGCAGATATCATCAGCAAGACACAAAAGTCAAAAAGCTGGCAGGTGGAGGAAATACATAGTTGGCTTTGCCGCGATATTCGGCAATATGATCGTGATTAAGATCCCTAGTCGGCGCATTCGGCTTTTTTACTACCGACTATGCGGATTGAAGCACGGTAAGCGTGTATCGATTAATCGCAATGTTAGATCCCATCCATCCATAATGTTTCAAAGGAAAACGGAGTCGCGATCGGCCGTAGATGTACTTTAGATGCGCGAGGTGGGATTGAAATCGGGGACGAAGTCGTAATTGCAAGTGATTCCATTTCTCATTACAGGCTCGCATGATAGTGATTTGTCTGATTTCCGTGCGGAATTTAAACCCATCGTGATCCATAATAAGGTGTGGTTGGGAACTAGAGTTACAATATTGCCTGGAGTAACGATACATGAAGGGGCTGTTGTTGCAGCGGGGGCTCTGTCGTCACAAAGGACGTACCTCCCTATACGGTCGTTGGCGGGTACCGGCGAAGGTGATCAGATCACGAAATAGAGATTTGCGCTATGAAATCCCTAAGGCACCAATGCTCTATTAATTTGATATGGATGGGGGGCTTTCAGTGAAACTGTTGTTCATGTCCGGAAGCTTTCCGTATATGAAAGACGGCGTAGCAGATGCTGCATGCAGGCTGTACGAACATTTCGTGAAGTTGACTGATCAGGTCTTCCTTATTACAACAAACAGTGTCGAAATAAAGCGGCGAATAGAAGAACTGATGATCGAACATGTTCATTCCATGAATGACTGGAAGCTGAGTTTGAAGAACCTGCGATTGATCAGGCAATATATCGTCGAGCATCGAATCGATTGCATCCATTTGGAATACCCGGGGAAAGGGTATGGTTATCATCTTCTGCTTAATTTTCTTCCGCTATATCTGCGCTGTTTCAAACGAACACGGAGCATTCCGATCTATATGCGGTATCATGAATTTTCACAATCGCGGCTGTTACGAAAACTTGTTGATATCCCGCTGCTGTTAGGTGTTGACAAGATCTTCACACCTTCGTACCACGATTATAAGTTGCTTAGTAGATTTTTCAAGCGGAAGATGAACAAGACATATATAGGAAGCAATATCCGTACCATTCCAGCGGAGCCCGTGCCTCGCACAGATAATACGATCCAACTGGGATACTTTGGATTTATATATAAAAACAAAGGGCTGGAAACATTAATCATAATCTTCCATCGTTTGCTTCAACGTATGCCAGATGTAAGGCTGACGATAATTGGGGAGTTTAATCCCGAAAGAAACGCGTATCATCGTGAACTGCTTGACATGGCAAAACGGATGGGCGTGGATCAAAAGATATTTTTTACAGGTTATGTGGAGAACGAAGATGAGGTATCTAAATGGATTCGTTCGATCGATATCGCCGTCCTTCCATTTGATGATGGCTTGACTTTGCGCAGAGGCAGCTTTCTCACTTTTTTGCTTCAAGGCATACCGATCGTTACGACACAAGGCGATGCCGAGTGTGTGAAGCTGTTCGCGAATGACCGGCGCGTCTATATGTGTAGCAGCATAGATGAAGCAGTTCAACGTCTGACGACGTTATGCAATCGCGATACTTTGAAAGAAATTGAACAATACCCCAATGAGTGGCGATCATTTTTTTCATGGGATCGAATTGCTGCGGATATGATCGGCATCTATCATGAAGCGCATAAGAGAAGGGATCAGATCGTCCGGGACCAACCGGCAACCGAGATTCAAATGTTCCAGATACGAATCGATAACCTGACGTTTGAAGAGGCAGGGGAACGTATCTCGAGGATGATTGAAGAGCGAAGCGCGGGCTATGTCGTGACACCCAATGTTGATCACATCATTAAGCTGCAGAAGGATCAGGAGTTCCGACAGGTATATGACAAAGCTGATCTGGTTCTGACTGATGGCATGCCGCTCGTCTGGGCATCCAGGATGCTTGGAAAGAAGATCAAGGAGAAAATATCGGGCTCGGACTTGCTCCCTTATCTATGTGAGCTTGCAGCACGTAAAGGTTATCGAATATTCCTGCTTGGCGCAGGACCAGGGATTGCAGCCACTGCTGCGGAACGGCTAGTTGAACGATATCCGGGTCTCCAGATTGCCGGTACATACTCTCCCAGTTATGGATTTGAGCACAATGAAGAAGAAAATAGAAAGATTGTAGAGATGCTCAGCCAATCAAACACGGATATTTTGTTCGTTGGAGTTGGAGCGCCGAAACAGGAGAAGTGGATCTTCCAACATTACAAATCATATAATATTCCCGTTTCGATAGGAGTAGGAGCTGCCTTTGATTTTGAATCTGGACATATAAAGCGAGCGCCCAAACTATTTCAGCGAATCGGGATGGAATGGTTTTGGCGATTTTGCCAGGAGCCCAGACGATTGTTCAGAAGATATTTTATAGATGATGTCCAATTTGTCTGGTTGCTGATCAAGGAAATCAGAGCATATTATCTTGGCAAGAAGAGTACAGAGAAGACCCGAGGAAAGGGACTGGGAGGATGAAACAGAAACTGCTGATAATCCACAGCCTCTATTATCCGGTAGTAGTAGGCGGAGCTGAGATATCGACGAAAATTCTCGCTGAGGCCATGAGTGAAGATTATGAGGTGCATGTGATCTGTGTCGGTGACCATTCCTGGAAAGAAGGAGTCAAAGTCGATATCCAAAGCGGTGTCCATGTATATCGTCTGCCTGTTAACAATTCAATCTGGATCGGTTCTTTTAACAATGAAAAATGGTATAAAAAGGTATTGTTTCGATTTCAAGATATTTATAACTGGAGGCAGTATCGGCTCATAAAACAGATCATGAAGCAGATACAACCAGCTATCGTTCACACTCAAAACTTGTGGGGCATTAGCCTGGCAGCATGGCATGCTGCGCATATGTCCGGCCTGCCGGTGGTGCATACGTTGCGAGATTATGCTCTGCTGACACCAATAAAGTCCAACCTTTACTCTATGTTCTATCGTTGGTTAGCCAGACATTTCAGCCGGAAGGTATCTGCGGTCATCGGCATATCTAACCACATTCTGAATAAACATGAGGACTATCGCTTGTTTGACCGAAGCGAGAAGTTTGTCGTGTCGAACGCAGTGGAAGGGAAGACTGTTCGTAAAATGAACAACCGCGATCCATCTTCGCCGCTTGTGATCGGGTACTTTGGAAGATTGGAATCAATCAAAGGCGTGCATCATCTAATCCGAGCGGTCAAGCGGCTAGAAGACACGATCGTATCGGAAGTTATTTTGTGTGGCGATGGTCAGGAGAAGGAATCGCTGGTCCAGTTGGCTGATGGTGATGAACGGATACGATTCACAGGCAAGGTGGAGTCACAGCAAGTACGATCATATATGCAAGAGGTGGATCTGATCGTCGTTCCCTCTATCTGGGAAGAACCATTCGGAAGAGTGATCATCGAAGCTTACCAGGTCGGAACGCCCGTACTTGCCACGAATATCGGAGGGATACCAGAACTTGTGATTAAGCCGGACATGTTTCTCATACCGCCGGACGATGAGGAAAGTATCGTCGAAGGAATCAAGAGATACCATGCTTTGTCCAAATATGAGCGAGACAAAATTAGCTATGCATGTAACAATAGATCAGAGCTATTTTCGGTAGAGTCATTAAAAAAACAGCATCAGAGGATCTATGAGGGGGTTCTATCGCGGACTGAACAACCTCAGCTTCAGAGTGTTGCTGGTACGAACTGAGGAGATTCGGAGGGAGAACATGAAGATCACCGTTGTTGGCACAGGATATGTTGGTCTGGTTTCTGGCGTATGTTTTGCAGATTTAGGCAATCAAGTAACATGTGTGGACAAAGATCTTCGCAAGATAGCCATGTTGAAACGTGGAGAAGTGCCGATCTATGAACCCGGCTTAAAAGAGTTAATCCAAAAAAACACCGAACAAGAACGATTGCACTTTACAGACAATCTCTCCGCATCAATGCAGGATGCGGAGATTATTATTATAGCGGTCGGTACACCGCAAGCCCCTAGCGGAGAAGCGGATCTTCGTTATGTTGAGCAAGCTGCCAAAGAGATCGCTCTCGCGATGAACGGATATAAAATCATCATGACGAAGAGCACGGTTCCCGTTGGAACGAACGAGCGAATCAAACAGACCATATCCGAGCTGAGCTGTCATCCATTTGATGTTGTTTCAGTGCCTGAGTTCTTGAGGGAAGGAACAGCTGTTCATGATACGATGCACCCGGATCGAATCGTCATCGGAGCAGACAACAAACGTGCGGCAGAAATCATCGTCAAACTGCATGAACCTCTGACGGATCGAATATTCGTGACAGACATTCGCAGCGCGGAGATGATCAAATACGCATCCAACGCTTTTCTCGCCACAAAAATATCGTTCATCAATGAAATTGCCAACATATGCGAGAAGGTGGGAGCGGATGTGACGCTGGTCGCCAAAGGGATGGGGATGGATCATCGGATCGGTCCGGCGTTTCTGCGCGCGGGGATCGGATACGGCGGTTCGTGTTTCCCGAAAGATACGAAGGCTCTCATTCAAATCGCAGGCAATGTGAAGTACGACTTCAAATTGCTGAGATCCGTCGTGGAAGTGAATCAGATGCAGCGATACTTCGTCATCGATAAACTCATCGAATCGCTGGGGACGCTGCACAACAAAACGATCGGTATATGGGGGCTGGCGTTCAAGCCCAACACGGATGACATTCGTGAGGCGCCTTCACTGGATATCGTGTCCGCGCTGCTTCGGTCCGGAGCGAAAGTGAAAGTTTACGATCCGATCGCCATGCCTGCTTTTCAACAGCGGTTTCCGGATGCGGCGATCACGTATTGCGGCGGTCCCCGGGAGGCTGCCGAAGGATGCGATGCGCTCTGCCTGCTGACGGAATGGGAAGAGTTCCGGCATCAGGATCTGGCACGCATTCAGCATATGATGAGAACCCCGATTCTCATCGACGGGCGCAATGTATATTCCGCTTCCGACATCGAGCATACGGATTTCACCTATTATTCCGTCGGCAGACCGGCGTTGAATCGCATTCGCGCATGTGACACGGCAGAAAGAAAAGTGGAATCGCTGTGAACGTGTATCATATGAGCGAAATTGGTGGTAATCGGATGGATATAGCATTCGTTGTAGGGGAATTTCCTTCGCTGTCGGAAACGTTTATTTTGAACCAGATCACCGGTCTGCTGGACAGAGGTCATCATGTGACGATCTATGCTCAGCGCAAGAAAGACGATATGAAAGTGCATCCGGACGTCATCCGGTATCGGCTGATGGATCGCTGCCTATATCACCGCATGCCCAAGCATAAGGTCCGCCGTCTGTTGAGCGCGATCCTGTTGATTCTGAAAAAACCGAAATTGCTTAAAACGCTCAATCCGTTCAAATACGGAAAGGACATCGTCAGTCTGGAACCGGCATTTCTCGGGAATATTACGGCGAACCGACGGCATGACATCATCCTGTGCCATTTCGGCAATATCGGAAGTTTGACCGCCGTCGTAAGGGATGCCGGACTCATCCGCGGCAAACTGCTGACCGTATTCCACGGCAAAGACATGACGACGTATGTCAGGAAACGGGGACCTCACGCATACGATTTCCTGTTTCGGAAGGGCGATTTGTTTCTGCCGATCAGCGAAGCGTGGAAGAAGAAGCTGATCGAACTCGGCTGCGATGAGCATAAAATCGTCGTGCATCGCATGGGCATCGAGACGGATAAATTCGTCTACCACCCCCGGAAGCTGCGCGGGCAGGAGCCGGTCAAGCTGACGTCGATCGCGCGCCTGGTGGAGAAAAAGGGGCTCGAATACGGCATCCGGGCGATCGACAAGGTCAGAAAAAAATACCCCGGCATCCGGTATCGCATCGTGGGCGACGGACCGCTGCGCAAGGAGCTTGAAGCGCTGGTCGATCAGCTGGGGCTGCGCGATGTGGTGAGCCTGCTCGGGCAGCGGGAACAGAGCGAGGTGGTGGAGATTCTGCGAGACACCCATATTTTCCTGGCGCCGAGCGTCACCGCTTCCGACGGGGATCAGGAAGGGATACCCGTCGTGCTGATGGAGGCTCTGTCGATGGGCATTCCGGTCGTCTCGACGCGCCACAGCGGCATTCCCGAATTGGTGCAGGACGGCGTGTCGGGATATCTTGTGCCGGAAAGGGATGCGGATGCTCTGGCCGACCGGATCCTGGAACTGATCGGACAAGAGCAGGTTTGGACGAAGATGGGATACGCGGGGAGGGAACACGTCTTCGCCCATTATAATTCGGATGCGCTAAACACTAGACTGGAATCGATTTTTTACTCTTTATTGAAAGGAACCAGAGGCCATGAACATTCTGATCGTCAATTTACATTCCACGAGAAATAAGGGCGATGCGGGGATCGTTCTCTCCATGATCGACGCATTGCGCGAAGTGATGCCTGACTGCCGGATTCGCATCAAATCGCGTTTTCCTGAGCTCGATCAGGCAGTGTTTGATGTACCGGTTCATGAGAGCATCGAGAATCTCAAACATGAAGACGGCTTAAGCAAACAGCAGAAGTTAAAGCTCGTCTGGCGAATGGTCAAATGTTTAAAGACGAAAAACCGCGATCCGAGCGGCGATTACGAATGGGCCGATGTGGTCGTCAGCTGCGGGGGAGGGTTCATCAAAAGCCACGGCGTCAGCGTGATGAACCTGCAGCATCTGGTGCAAATGAAGACCGCCTTCGATTACGGCAAACCGATCGTCATCTACTCGCAGTCAATCGGTCCTTTTTACAACAAATTCGGAAGCTATATGACGTCCCAGGTGTTGCGGAAAGTGAACCGGACGTTTATCCGCGAAGAAATATCGCTGGAATGGTTGAAAAAAATGGGCATCACCAATCATGTTCAGATCGTTCCCGATGCGGCGTTCTCTCTGCAAATGAGCCCTTCGGAGCATATCGACGAACTGATCGAACAGATTCGCTGCAAGCACCCGGGCCGGCCGCTCATCGGCATGACGGCGAGAGACTGGCATTTTCCCGAAACCGAAGCTCCGGATGTTCATCGACAGAAATATATTGAAAGCATGGCGGAAGCGATCGAATATCTGGAATCCTACGTCAATGCGAAGGTGCTGCTGATGCCCCAGACCCTGGGACCGAATGCGTTTAACGATGACCGGGTGATCAGCCGTGAAATCATCGAATGCAGTTCCGCCAAACATGCTGAGATCATCGACCGGGATCTGTCGCCCAGGGAACTCAAATATATGTACTCCAAGCTGGATCTGTTCATCGGCACGCGGATGCATTCGAATATTTTTGCGCTCGGCGCGCTCGTGCCGACGGTCGCGATCAACTATGAGCATAAGACCAAGGGCATTATGGAAATGGTCGGTTTGAAAGATTATGTGGCGGACATCAACGAAATCACGCCGGAACAGCTTGTCGGTCTGGTGCGGAAATGCTGGCAGGAACGGACCCGCGTGCGGGCGATCCTGTCGGAGCGCATTCCCAAAGTGGTGGAACAATCCAAATTGCCGGCCTTGTATATCAAATCACTGGGGCAAAAAGCCTCGGAGAAACATAACGCGTCATAAACGAATGACAGCGGCCTGGCGAAATGGGCCAGAACAGTCAAGAAGGGTAAGGTTGGTATGAGGATTGGCGTGATGAAAAGCAAGCTGTTTGGTTCCGGCCTTCTGCAAAGGATCATTCAGACAAGCGCCACCAATCTGTTGATTGTCGTATGTTCCACGCTGACGTCCATTCTGACGGCGAGAATGTTCGGCGTCGTCGGCAGGGGAGAGCTTACGGCGATCATGTATTGGTCGTCGTTTCTGGTTGGGCTTGTCAGTCTCGGACTTCCGACTTCCCTGATCTATAACATCAAAAATACGAAGCAGGATCCGGCGGATTTCATCAAATTATGCTTTCTTGTGCAGATTCCTTTGTCGCTGCTGCTGGGGGTGATCGTCTGGATCTTCATCCCGACGTGGATGGCCGAATATCCGGACGAGATCGTGAACACGGCACGATGGTACACGGTGATCAGCATTCCCCTGCTGCTGATGACCGGTGTGATCGCGGCACTGGCGCAGAGCGTCCATAACTTTTATGTGTACAACATGTTGCGCCTGGCGGTGCCGGGTCTGAATCTGCTGTTCCTGGCGGCATGGTGGGCGCTTGGCTACTTGAGCATTCCCTTCGCCGCTTATTCGTACATGTTCATCAATCTGCTCGCCGTTGGCTGGGCGCTGTATCAATTGCGGCAGGAGCTGAACATTCGCTGGTTCGAGAAGCTGCGCTCGCCGAACTCCGCGTCGAAACTGTTCGGATACGGCTTTCGCGTATACGGCGTGGAACTGATCGGCAATGTCTACACCTCGTTCGACAAATTGATCATCCTGTCGTTTCTCACCGCCAGGGAACTCGGGCTGTATGCGGTTGTGTTTTCCCTGTCGCGGCTGTTCAATGTCGTGCAGAGCGCCGTTACGAATGTCGTTTTCCCGAAAGTGACGGGCACAAGCCGTGAAGAAATCATTCGCACGGTCGGCGCCGCGTACCGGCTGTCGCTTATGGCCATGACACTGGCCATCATACCGGCGATTCTGGTGGGGCGATTCATGCTGGGCCTGCTTTTCGGGGAAGAATTTCTGGATGCGAGCACGACCTTTTCTATTTTATGCGTCGAATGCGTGTTGGGCGGAGGCTCCTGGATTCTGACCTCGTCGCTGAACGCCATCGGCCGGCCGGGGCTCGTCATGATCAGACAGCTGATTGCCCTCTTGGTGACGATCGGAATGATGGTCGTGCTGATCCCCGTGTTCGGTTTGGAGGGAGTTGCCCTTGCTTTGCTTATTGGCGGAATCGTGAGGATGGTGTTCAGCCTTGTCGCATGCTCCATTTTGTTTCAAGTACCCATGCGCCGTCTCTTATTCGACATGGAAGATTTTCTGAATATTCGCCGAATGCTGCGGAAGAAATGCCAGGCATCATAGACAGATCTTTGGTTAAACGTCGTCCCGGCATCCGAACGTGCTACTTTAAATCAGATTTGTGGAATCCTCGTTTCAATTGAAATGTCATAGACATGAAGGCTTGATAGAAATGATAGACACATCCGTTTAACGAACGACTGAATATCCGGCGTTTCGGAACGCGGTCGTTCCAAACTAAACCGGTCAATCAAAATGAAAGATTTCATACATTCCTTAGCGAGGGAGAGATCGACAGATGAAATTGATTTTGCTGTCAGGTGGTTCCGGCAAGCGCTTGTGGCCGCTGTCCAACGATTCTCGGTCCAAGCAGTTTTTGAAAGTGTTGCCCTCGCCGAACGGCGAGCTGGAATCGATGGTGCAGCGGATATGGCGGCAGCTGTCCGCGGAAGGGTTGGATCGGGAAGCGCATCTGTCCACAGGCAGAAGTCAGGTGGATGCGATTCAAAGCCAGCTCGGCCACGGAGTGCCGATCATCGTGGAACCCGACCGGCGCGACACGTTTCCGGCGATCGCATTGGCCGCGACTTATCTGTATTCGGTCGAAGACGCGGGCCTGAACGAGATCGTCGCCGTGCTTCCGGTGGATTCTTACGTGGAAGACAGATTTTTCTCCACCGTGAAGTCGCTTGAGCGGATGCTCGCCGAAAGCGGGGCGAACATTGCGCTCATCGGCGTGAAGCCGACGCATCCTTCCGAGAAATACGGATATATCGTGCCGGCGGCGAACGACGTATCGGCGGATGCGACTTATGTGAAGGTCAGTCATTTCGTGGAAAAACCCCGTCAGGAACTGGCGCAGCAGCTTATCGAACAGCAGGCGCTCTGGAACTGCGGGGTTTTTGCTTTCCGTTTGAACTATATCATCAACCTGCTCATCACATCGGGCTATCCGATTCAGTACGATGAGATGCTGAAGCAATATCACCGGCTGCCGAAAATCAGCTTCGACTACCAGGTCCTGGAGAAGGAAGCCGATGTGATCGTCGTGCCGTACGACGGCGCTTGGAAAGACCTCGGCACCTGGAATACGCTGACCGAAGAGATGGGAAGCAGGCAGATCGGCAAAGGGATCATCGCCGGCAAGAGCGACAACAGCCATCTGGTGAACGAACTCGATATTCCGATCGCGCTCGTGGGAGTGAGGGATGTCGTCGTCGCAGCAAGTCCCGACGGCATACTCGTCACGAGCAAGGAGGCGTCGCCGGGGATCAAGGATGTCGTCAGCGGTCTGGAGCAGCGGCCGATGTATGAGGAGCGCCGCTGGGGCTGGTACAAGGTGATCGATTACGGCCTCACCAAAGAGGGCAAGCAGGTGCTCACGAAGCGTCTATGCATCTATGCCGGACATCATCTCAGTTATCAGAAGCACGATAAGCGGAGTGAGGTTTGGACGATCGTATCCGGCCACGGCGAATTCGTGTTGAATGAACGCCTTATGCGCGTCAGCGCCGGGGATGTGCTGCATATCCCGGCCCAGGCGAGACACAGCATACGCGCCGATTCGCATCTGGAGATCATCGAAGTGCAAACGGGCAGCCTGCTCATCGAGGAAGATATCGTGCGTCTGGCGATGTCATGGGAAGAAATCTTATCCCTGTGCGCCGCAAGAAAGGAAGCGTTGTGAGAAGCGGGATGACGCAACGCGCTGAAAAACGGTTCTCTTCTCCGTACAGCCGCCCGGCAGGCGTCGCATGGCTGACGAAACAGTTGGCTATGTCGTATGGGAACCTCCCGTCCGGCAATGTGACACCCGGTTGCAGATGCGGGAACCGGAAACGAAATGGCCAGATCATAGATTCATATAACAGCGAATTAAAGAAATAAAACAGCTTCATCCACCGGCCATATGGATGCCGGAAACCGTCGGAACCACAGGGAATACGAAGGCCATACGAATACACGACGCCTTGCGGGATCGGAATCCGGCTAAAGCGCAAGGGGCGCCTTCGAACACGCGCCCGGACACCTGCGTCCGAACGCAAGAGATCCCGGAGCCGCTCATGCCGCTGCATGCGGCGGGTTCCGGTATTCGCGGGCGTCCGGCGCCGTCCGGCGCATCGCGCAGCCTTTCTGTTTCCGGCGGTTCCGGTTTCGACGGATAAGCCGCCATTGTGAGTCGTTTGAATGTTATCCAGCCCATTTGATTAGTTTCAGATCAAGAGGTGATGATTCACATTGCAAAAAAATAAATCATACCCATCGAAGTGGTTGATCACTTATCAAGGCAAACCATATGTGTCGGTGTATGGGAAGAAAAAGGCATATGATCTGTTCGTTCGCCTCAGCCACTGCGTGAACGGGCTGCAGGTGGAAGCCGCGCCGAGGCGCAAGTCGGAGAGAACCTACAAGGATAAGCGGGAGTATCATCGGGAATGGCGGGCCAATAACAAAGACAAAGTCCGCGAATACAACCGGAGAAGTTACCGGAAAAGGAAACAGAAGATGTTGCTGGAGCAAATTCGCGAGGAGGGGCTGAACATCATGGAAAACGTCGAACTGACGAATGCGGAAGCTTATATGGACTATCTGAAATGGTTGCGTCACGAGGGACTTCCCGAATGGATGCGCGAAGAACTTGCGAATATGAAAGAAGCGGAGATCGCGGAATGTTTCGGGCAGCATCTCACATTCGGCACGGGCGGGCTGCGGGCTTTGATCGGAATCGGCACGAACCGCATGAACATCTACACCGTCCGCAAAGCAACGCAGGGGCTTGCCGACTATCTGAAGAAGACGTCGTTGAAAAGCATCCAGCCGAGCGTCGTCATCGCATACGATTCGCGGCAATACTCGCGCGAGTTTGCGGAAGAAGCGGCGCTTGTCCTGGCATGCAACGGGATCAAGGCCTACGTTTTCTCCGAACTGTGCCCGACGCCGATCCTGTCGTTCGCCGTACGTCATCTGCGCGCTTCGGCCGGGATCGTCATCACCGCCAGCCATAATCCGCCGTCATATAACGGATATAAAGTCTACGGACCGGACGGGGCCCAGATCTCTTCCGATACGGCGGCGAGCGTGATGGACATGATCGACCAGGTCGAGGATGAACTGAATGTCCGGATCATGGACAAACGGGATGCGATTGCCAAGAAGAGGTATGAGACGATCGGACGGGAAATCTTTGAAGCGTACTACGAGCATCTGATGACGATCATTCAGGATCAGGAATGCATCAGGGAGCAGGCGGATGAATTGAAAATCGTCTACACGCCGCTTCATGGAACCGGCGCCGTTCCGGTGCGTGAAGCGCTCACCAGGGCCGGGTTCCGTCAGCTGTATCTCGTTCTTGAACAGGAGAGGCCGGACGGGTTCTTTTCAACGGTCCGCTCGCCGAATCCCGAAGACCCCGAAGCGCTGGAAATGGCGATCCGCCTGGCGCAGAAAGTCGGAGCCGATATCGTGATCGGCACGGACCCGGATACGGACAGAGCCGGACTTGCCGTGCGCGGCGCCGACGGGTCGTACGTCTGCCTGACCGGAAACGAGATCGGCGCATTGATGCTGAATTACCTGCTGTCGCAGCTAAAGCAACGCGGTCAACTTCCTGAAAACGGTGTCATGATCAAAACGATCGTCACCTCGGAACTGGGCAGGGCGATCGCGTCATCATACGGTGTTCAGACGTTGGAGACGCTGACCGGCTTCAAATATATCGGCGCAAAAATTCATCAGATGAAGCAGGACGGCACGCATCGTTTTCTGTTCGGTTATGAGGAAAGTTACGGCTATCTGATCGGAGATTTTGTTCGCGACAAAGACGGGGTGCAGGCTTGCCTCTTTATCAGTGAGATGGCGGCTTATTACAAGAGCCGGGGAAAATCGCTTCTGGATGTGCTGAACGAACTGCATGAACGCTTCGGTTATTATATTGAAGATCAACATTCGATCGTGCTGGAAGGCATCGAGGGCGTCGTTCAGATTCACGAGATCATGCACTACATGCGCCTTCATTTCTTGCCGGAACTGGCAGGTTGGCGGGTGAACTGGGTGCGGGATTACGAACGAGGGACGGAATACCACCTGGCGAGCAACATGCTGCGGACGGTGGGGTTGCCGAAATCGAACGTGATCATGTATCTGTTTTCAAATTCTTCCTGGTTCGCCGTTCGTCCATCGGGCACGGAACCGAAGCTGAAAATATATTTCAGTACGATCGGTTCGTCGAAGGAAGAAGCGCTGTTGAACATGAAACGGCTGAAGGAAGCGGTGCTGGAGATGATCGGGCATATTCGGACGCATCTCAACCTGGAAGTTGTGGTGAAATGACCTCTGCAGGTCATCGATGACCGTCGCGACCGTAGAATTGAGCAAAGGGAAAACGGGAATGAACCGGCAGGCGGCGATCATGTTCTGTTTCGTGCAGGGGGGTGGTCTCCAAAGAATGGGGGCAGACTGTTTCGGCGGGTGTATGCAGGCCCATGCCGGACAAGCTGCAATTGACGCGGACAACAGGTCGGGAACGGGGAGCGGGGAGGGGCAGCCGCATCGCGCCTGCCTTACATGTCGTCGTGCAGTTCCCGGTAATAACGCTCTTGCCATTCCCGCGCGAGACCTTTTAACTGCAAGCTATCATAAAGCTGCGCGATTTTTTGAATCAATTCAAGCTCATCCGGCAATAAATTCAGCATCACTTTGTAGAACAAAATGCTGTCAAGAAGTCTGCCCTGACATTCGTATCGATTGGCGATCCATTTGATGATCGGTGCGGTTGTGTTGATCAGTTCATCACGCAGATGCAGAATGGAGTCGTTATAGTATCCGACAAGAATGTCGCCGCTGACCGCTTGACTGATTTTGCGGGCGATCTGCTCCTTCTCCGGGTCGCTTTTGCTCGATTGGAATTGCTTGATGTCTTCAAGCAGTTCGAGCAGATCGCTTTCAATATTTCCTCTAAGTTCAATGCAGTCCCGCTGCGAATGAATGAAGGACGTTCCGTACGGTTTATCGATCAGGTTTTTCAGATGGTTGATGCTCACGCGCAGCATATTTTGCGCATTCTCCAGATTCAGATGTGGCCAGAACAGGTCGTACAATTTCTCGCGGGGCACGCTTCGGTTATACAGCATATAGATCAACAGTTCCTGCGCCTTGCGGATCTTCCAATTGCCTTCCAGCAACCGTCCGTTAATGCGGGCTTCGAAATGGCGGATCACATCGACGCGGAGATGGTGTTCTTCACGCTGCGAATGATGATCCCGCAACGTATCGTAGTAATTTGCCGCTTCCCTGGCGAATTCCGACGCGCTGCTCATATCAGGCCGGAGGAATGATTCGATCTGCTGCGCGGTGTAGGCGGGATTGTCCACATGAACAAGGCTTTTCGCATCCGGAACCTGCACGATGATCGATGAGCGGAAATATTGCATCGCTTTGAACATCAACTCGGGCGGATATTCGGCATCGAATTCCCCGACCAGATGCAGAACGGGTTGCATCAGCCGGTTGTTCGCGAGATTCATATCGAAATGTTTCAACATTTGCAAGACCGATTCGTATGTATTCATCGAGACGCTCAAATAAGCTTCTGTCAACAACCGAAGATCATGGCGAAGACTCAGTTGACGGAGATGTTCGCATATGTATCGCTTCAAGCCTTTCTCCCGCATGTCAAGGAGCTGCCGGTCAATTTTCCTTTGGCGCGTTTCAAGCGGATAATACAATGGGTGCGCGATCGTGACGATTCGTTCCACCAGTTCCGGATACCGATTCGCAAAATACATAGCGATGCAGGCGCCGAGTTCATAGCCGACGAATGAAACGCGGTTGGCCTGCATATAGTTAAGGAGAGCATACAGGTCATCCGAAAACCGTTGCATGGAATAGACGTTTTTTTCCGGAATCCCGCTGGAACCATGGCCGGCCAAATCGTAACGGATGATGCGAAATCCTTTCAGAAAAGGAATAATCGGATCCCATGACCAAAGATTTTGTCCTATCCCATGTATCAGCACAATGGTTAGCTCGGGTCGGTCAGCGTCAGGATGCTCTTGTTGAACATGAATTTTTCGTCTGTCTATTTGCACGTACATAGGGTCACTTCATCCTCCGAGCAAGGACATTGGCGAAAGACAGTAATGATTGAGTAATGAAACGTAACTTATACTAAAAAAACCCTTCTCTTAAATAATCTCCAACCCCTTGGTGTGCCGCGAAATTACTTTCAACCAACGATCCGCATACATTCGTCAAACACCATTCCGAAGAAAGAATGCATTTAGAATCGAGGTGAATTAATGTGACCATACAAGTAAAGATTGAGCTGGACATCAAGGAAATCATGCGACAACTGGGTTTGGATGAGATGAGATGGCGTCAACTGAACATGGTGCCCAAGCCGGTGACCAACAAGCAGCATACTTATCCATATTACAGCGGTAAGGAGGTCAAGAAAGCGATCACGTTATCTCGCTAAAGTGTTAAACAAACATACATAACATGAACAAATAGAAAAACCACTCCGATTCTCAAACATTTTCCTCAATAAAATTACGGTTGGATAATCGTAATTTTATTCTCCCCCATATTCTAAAACGCTTACATTCCCATTATAGGAAGGTGCGCATTTGGAAAATAAAATGCATACCGGAAATTCGTATCACGAAGCGGACGGCCGCCGCACGCCGCGCGTAACAGATATGCAAAATTTGTGCCGGATTATTATAGGAAAATATAGTACTTCAAAGGAATTGATCATTCATTAAATATAGGATAAAGGAATGCGTAATTTTCCACAACATCCCACAATAAAGTGGGTAGCATTTTCCTTTTACATATAAAGGTATTATATTTAAAAAATTTCTTATGAACGAAGATCACATGTTCATCTCGGAACGGATGACGGTCGCTAACGAAGTGATGGAGAATACATGGATTCGGATCATGCCGCGTATGCATTCGCCGCGGCCGTGTGAGGCGTGACCGGCGCGGCAGTGCGGATGACTTGTGCGGGCTTGAGTTCGTCGGTGAAGCTCCGGCCTGCATCTTCCGATCGGGCGGCGGTTATTTCCGACAGATTACGGGAAGATAAGATATAATCAAATTGGATCGCTCATAACGAAACAAGCCTCTCATTCCGTATGAGAGGCTTTTTTACAAAAATTACAAACAAAAAGTTTGTTGAATTTAAAAGGTATTTTTGATAGAATATCGAATACTATATGTGGTTCCGAAATATCTTTTAATATAACATATCAGCTTCCGCGTTGTCAATGAGATATCGTTGAAACATCAGTCAGGTACAGCAGCATAGTCGAACATGAAATCATATGATTCGTTCGGTCGTCAACGGATGACCGACACCATTATCCACACGTAAATTAAAGGGGTGCCGGTATGAGCGTTCCAACTAAAGATGAGGTCTTGGCTGCGAAGTCTGATTCGACATCGGAGCTGACGGTTGAACAGGTGATGGACAGTCTGATGGAAGAAGGCAAGCGCAGATCTTCCATAGCGTATAAGGATATTATGGACAGGCTGGCTCCATACGATGTGAGTCCGGAACAACTCGATGAATTCCTCGAACGGCTTGCGTCCATGGACATCACCGTCGTGGAAGACGAGTTCGATGACGGCGATCCGGATGATATTCCGGACGATGCGGACAGCCTCGATGTCCATGATTTGATCGGTTCGTCGGACACCGCAACGAATGATTCGGTCCGCATGTATCTGAAGGAGATCGGACGTGTGGAATTGCTGTCGCCTGAAGAGGAGATCGAACTGGCCAAGCGCATCGAACAGGGCGATAAGGATGCGAAGCGCAGATTAGCCGAAGCGAATCTGCGGCTCGTCGTCAGCATCGCACGCAAATATGCCGGACGGGGATTGATGTTCCTGGATCTGATCCAGGAAGGAAACATGGGTCTGATGAAGGCGGTCGAAAAATTCGATTATAAAAAAGGGTTCAAGTTCAGCACATACGCCACTTGGTGGATTCGTCAGGCGATTTCGCGCGCCATCGCGGATCAGGCCCGCACGATCCGCATTCCGGTGCACATGGTGGAAACGATCAACAAATATATTCGCATCTCAAGACAACTGCATCAGGAGCTTGGGCGTGAGCCGACGCCGGAGGAAGTCGCCAAAGAGATGGGGATTTCGGCGGAGAAGGTGCGCGAGATCATGAAGATCGCGCAGGAGCCGATTTCGCTCGAGACGCCCGTCGGCGAAGAGAACGATTCGAGCCTCGGCGATTTTATCGAAGATCATGACGTGCCGGCTCCCGCTGATGCCGCTTCCTACGAACTGTTGAAAGAACAGATCGGAGAAGTGCTCGATACGTTGACCGAGCGGGAGGAAAGCGTGCTGCGGCTTCGTTTCGGACTTGACGACGGACGTTCGCGCACGTTGGAAGAAGTGGGCAAGATGTTCGGGGTGACCCGCGAGCGCATTCGTCAGATCGAGGCCAAGGCGCTGCGCAAGCTGAGACATCCGAGCCGCAGCAAACAACTGAAGGACTTTATGGACTAATAGTATATCTTTATGTTTTAACAGGACGGGGTTTATGCCTTCGCGGCATGAACCCCGTCCCTTTTTCATGTTACTGGCCACTGCCGTATATTTCGCCGAACCGGATACGGTGTTCGCCGAATCTGTCGGATCTGGGGAGCGGTTTGCCGTTCACGCCGCGCGTCAGGATAAAAACAGCCTCCCCATCCACATACTCGTCTCCGGTTTTCGTCGGAATAGGCAGGGACGATCGGAATCCCTGCTTGTGAAGTTCACGGGATATGAGCACATGCTTCATCAGCTTCGCCCGATCACCTGTTTTCAGGATATATTCGCCGCCCACGGACCAGACGTGTCCGGACACTTTTGCGCCGTCCGCGAGATAAATATCCTCAATCGGCAGGCTTTTCTCAATATCCCAATTTTCCTACATGTTTCGCAGCTCTTTCTCCGTATACACTGACGGCACCTCCGGTTTTTTCGGTTTGTGTTCCTGATAGATGGCCAGGTATTTTTTCGGAGAACAACCATACATCCTGACGAACGCTTTGTAGAAGCCCGCATACGTATCGAAACCGTAATCCAACACAACGTCGACGGCTTTGCGGCCGCCGGCGATTTCGGCAAGCGCATGATCGAGACGGCGCTTTAAGATATAGTGGCCGACCGATGATCCCATGACCGACGAAAAAACCCGGCAGAAATGATACGCCGAGTAATGTGCCGTCCGCGCCAGTTCTTCGATGGTGATGTCGGTCTTGAGATTTCGCTCGATATATTCCAGCGAGGCTTTGATGATTTCAGGGTATTGCATGGCTGACCTCCTCCCGTACGGTGATATCAGTTTACACGGGCCGAGCCGATCACGGATTTCCTGTATTGCGATATTTATCTCTCACGTATTGAGATGCTCATCTCTGAACACATTCGGCTTCGAGGCTTTCAAACCCTTCATTGCGCAGATTCGTATGATGTGATGCCGAGTTTATTTTCGAGCCATTGCTTGTTGTGGAGGATGTGCGGATCGTTCGGACGATATTTCCTCGCCTGCTCGTTGTGGTAATACGCTTTTTCGTGGTCGCCCAACCGGTCGTAACAGACGCACATGTGCAGATGCGGATACCAGGTCCAGTAGGCGGGATAGCTGAAACTCCATTGCTGCGGATCGGCGGGCGTGCGCGTGGCGAGATCGTACCAGAAGATCGCGGTGCGGTAGTCCCGTTTCCGATAGAAGTAATAACCAAGGCGGCTCAACACTTCCGCTCTCGGTTTCCCGTATTGGAACGACCGGCATAATGCCTGAAACTCTGCGTCCATATTGCCGAGCATGCGATGGCAGTCCGACATGTTGATGCACGCGTGGATTTTATCTTCGATCCAGCCCTCCGGCATCTGCAGGTTTTTCTCGTAACTTTCGATCGCTTCTTTGTATAATCCGTTATCCTTCAATTCGTTGCCGTAATAGAAGTAATCCCGCGGAGTGAACGGATCGCCGCGCTCGATCTTCATCTTGTAAATGCTCAGATTGCGGCCGACTTTATGCTTGGTTTTCATATGCGTGATCGCAATGTCGGAGTTGATGATTTTTCCTCGCACGTCGAGATAATTGTGCACGTCTCCCTTCCATTGGAAGCGGCGGGATGTTTTGACCAGACGGTTGCGGCGGTAACGAAGGGTGACGTTTCCGTATTCGTCGATGCCCGCGTTATAGTACATGGACACGGAATCGACGGAAGGATCGAGCGTTTCTTTCAGCTTCAAAAATTTTTGACGATCCTCTTCAAGGATCACGTCGTCCGCGTCCAGATATAAGGTGTACATCTTGGTCGCGTGAGAGAAGGAGTGGTTGCGCGCTTCGGAGAAACTGCCCGTCCAAGGAAAATGAAAAATCCGATCCGTATATTGCTTCGCGATCTCGACCGTGCGGTCGGTGGAACCCGTGTCGACGATGTTGATTTCATCCACGATATCTTTCACGGAATCGAGACATCTTGCCAAAACTTCCTCTTCATTTTTGACGATCATGCAAAGGCTGATCGTGATCATGCTGAATACCACCTCATTTCATAGTATGGGACCCATGACATAAACCGGGGTCAAGCGGCAAAGGAGCGAAGGCACACAGCCGGACGTGAAAGATCGTGCGGATATTCGCAAGGCGGGTCCATTCCCCCGGTCATAACCTTCTATACGATATGTCCGGCTCGGCGGAGAAGTATCGGCGCTTGGCTCGGCGCCTCATCGGTTTCCGGCATGCATGCGGTGATGACAGCGGTCTGCCGAGTGAATCGGTCGACGCGGGAAGAGTTGAAAGATATAATAGGGTTTAGGCAAAGAATCAGGTTCAGAAAACATTTCCCGACTGATTGATCCTGCGGCGCGAGCGTGTGACCGCGATGGCCGCGAATGGCTCAGCGGCGGCATGCCGGACGGCTGCGCGGCAAGACGGTCCCGGGAGAACGGCGCGGCGAGCTGCCGAATGACGGCGCCGCGGCGCAAGACCTGTTTGTAAAGTTAACCTATCTGTGCGGGAGGAGTATGCGGATGATTCGCTCAAGTTTGATCAGCGACGGTATGGTGCTGCAACGCGGAACGAAGGTTCATATTTGGGGAGAATGCGAGAAGAACACGCGGGTCGAAGTGCGCTTTCTCGGGCAATGTTATGAAGCGGTTTCCGATGAGGATGGGCGATGGACGGTTGCGTTACATGACCTTAAGCCCGGCGGTCCTTTTGAGATGACGATTACGGCGAATGGCGAGGAGCGGGTGATCCGCGACATCCTGATCGGCGACGTTTGGGTGCTCGGCGGTCAATCCAATATGGAGTTGCCGATACGCCGTACGCTGGATTTGCTGGCCGATGAAGTGAAGGACGTCAATCTGCCGTTTATCCGGCAATTCGCCGTCCCGCAAATTTACAATTTCCACGGGCCGCAGGATGAGGTGACCGGCGGACAGTGGACGAAGGCTGTCGGCGACGATGTGATGGAGTTCAGCGGCGTCGGTTTCTATTTCGCCAGGGCGCTTTATAAGGAATACGGCGTGCCGATCGGTCTGATCCGCACGGCGGTGGGCGGCACGCCGATCGAGGCGTGGATGCGCGAAGAGACGCTGAGAACATATCCGGGCTATGCCGAGATCATCGAGCAGTGCAAAGACGATGAGTATGTCGCGTCGGTGAAGCGGCAGGATGAGGAAAACGGACGAGCCTGGTACAAGCTGTTGTTCGAAAGCGATGAAGGATTGCGGGAGAAATGGTTCGAACCGTCGGTGGACGATTCGGATTGGAAGCGCTTCGACGTGCCGAATTCGTGGCAGGGAACCGAGCTGGAGACGATTCGCGGGGCGGTGTGGTTCCGCAAAACGTTCACGGTGCCCGAATCGATGGTCGGACAGGAGGGGAAGCTCTATCTGGGAACGATCGTCGACGCGGATGATACATACATCAACGGCGTGCATGTCGGCAGCACCGCCTACCGTTATCCGCCCCGCCGGTACCGCATTCCGCCGGATGTGCTGAAGGCCGGGGAGAACACCATCGCCGTGCGCGTCGTCACCACGGGCAACACCGGAGAATTCATCAAGGATATGCCGTACAAGATTCGCGTGAACGATGAGGAGATCGGTCTTTCGGGGCAGTGGTCTTATCGCGTGGGAGCGGTCGTTCCCCCGCCGAAACCGGTGACGTTCTTCCAATACAAGCCGACCGGCTTGTACAACGGAGTGATCGCTCCGCTTCGCCGCTACGCGATCAGGGGGGCGCTGTGGTACCAAGGCGAATCGAACACGCACCAGCCTTTGGGGTATCATCGCCTGTTCGCGGACATGGTTCGGGATTGGCGGAACAACTGGGGAATCGGGGATTTCCCGTTCATCTATACGCAGTTGCCGAACTTTGAACCGGGGCAAGAGTATCAGCCCGACAGCAAATGGGCTCTCCTGCGGCGCGAGCAGCTGATGGGAATGTCGGCGGTCGACAATGTGACGATGGCGGTGACAATCGATGTCGGGGAATACAACGATCTCCATCCGCAGGACAAGAAATCGGTCGGCGAGCGCATGGCGCTCGGCGCGAGAAAGATCGCCTATGGAGAACATATCGTGTACAGCGGGCCGATCTACCGCGAGATGAAGCGTGAGGGCAACAAGATCCGGCTCTACTTCGACCACGTCGGCGGAGGATTGGTCGCGAGAGGGGGGGAAGAGCTCGGCGGTTTCGTCATTCGCGGATCGGACGGCGACTTTGTGCCCGCTCGGGCGGTCATCGACGGAGAAACGGTCGTCGTGTCCCATGAACGGATCAGCGAACCGCTGCATGTCCGGTACGCATGGGCGGACAACCCGCTTCGCGCCAACCTGTACAACCGGGAAGGGTTGCCTGCATCGCCGTTCACGACGGAACCGTACGACGCAACGTTATAAGACGCGGCCGGTTCCGCATGGATCGCCAGTTCGTCCAGCGGTCTTCAAGGTATCATGCCGCGCGGTGTTGATCGGACGTCTGGCGGCAACATTCAGAACGTATGCCGAACGACCAGGCAGTTTATGTCTGGTCGTTTTTTCCATATCTTCTTGAGACGGAGGGGGACGTTGAACGTGATACGAGATCGGGAGCCGGATATTGCGGCGGTTTTAACGTCGTATGATTCGACCGGCGGATTCAGACTGTTGGATGTGCGCGGGAGAGGGGTGAACAACACGACACGATTCGTCGAGGCGGATGGGGCGAAATATGTGCTGCGCATCTATGAAACGCATCGCGATGAGGAGAAAGTGCGGTTTGAACATGCCGTGCTGTCGGCGCTCGCTTCGGCGGAGCTTCCGTTCCGCACGCCGGTGCCCGTGCGCACCTTGCAAGGCAATACTTACGTTCGTCTGGAGGACGGAAGGTTGGCCGCGCTGTTTCATTATATGGAAGGCGAGCCGCCGACGGCGAAGGAACCGCTCACGCTCCGCAGTTTCGGAGAGGCCGCCGCCCGTTTGACCCATGCGTTGGCTAAGGTGAACCCCGGCATCGATCCCGTTTATCCGCCTTATTATGAACTGGAACTGGCCCACCCCCGGTGCAATCTGGCGCAGTTGACGGCGTTTTGCGCCGAGCCGCCGCGCGAATTTGCGGAGGAGCAAGAGATGCTGGCGATGATCATGCCCCATATCGAAGCACTTCGCGCGAAGCTGCCGCAGCTAAGACAACTGCCGCATCAACTGATCCACGGCGATTTGAATCTTTCCAATGCCCTGGCGGATACAACGGGACGAATAACGGCCTTATTGGATTTTGAGTTTGTGACGCACGATCTGCGGGTGATGGAGGCGGCCGTGTTTTTGTCCGACCTGATTCGCCCCGATCAGCCGGTTGATCGCACGCTGTCGCAAGTGAATATGTTCATGGAAGGGTATTTGGCCCATGCGAGCCTGTCCTCCTCCGAGACGGAAGCGATCCCGCTCCTTCTGCTTTTGCGGAGGGTGGATGTCCTGATTCATTTTCTCGGCCGGTACTGGGACGGGATCGATGACCGTTCGCTTGTCCAAGGACAGATCCGCAATCTGTTCACGATGGCCAAATGGCTGGATGAGCACGCCGTCCGTCTTCTTGATCGGATGCGGTAAGCGTATGCGGCAATATGCGATGCAGGGCATGCAGCCGATTCGAATCGCCGACGGGTGGCGGAATCCCAAACGGATGGTGTTTGTTCTCCCGTGAACGGCGAAGTCAGGGCCTCTTTTTTCCCCTGGCGTATTTGCCGGGAGAGATCCCTGAGACTTTCGTAAAGCTGCGGATGAAGTTGGCGTAATCGTTAAACCCGGACATATAGCACGCTTCCGTAACGGAATGGCCTTGGGCCAGCAATCGCTTGGCAAGGTGAATCCGGCGGTTCAGCAGATAGTGGCGGAGCGTGAGGCCCGTATGCTGCTTGAATAACCGGCTGATATAGGTGCCGTTTAAATAAAAGGCCGACGAAAGTTGTGTCAACGAGATGGATTCGGTCAGATGCTCATCGATGTACCGGATCAAGTTGCGCAAGACATCCGGCATGATATTCGTATGTACGAAGTGTGCGTCGCGAAAGACGGTGTTCATGAACACAAGGATTTGCGCCATATAACTGTTGACCATAATATCCGCGCCGTACGCATCGGAATTGAGGTGCGATTCCAGCGCGTCGGTCAGTTTGCGCAGACGGTTAAGCTGCTCTTCATTCAGGCGCACGATGGGATGCAGGCCTTTTCGGCGGTTGTCGAAACAATCCGACAGCGAAGTCGCCGGTGAGGACAGCCGGTCCAGGTAAGATCTTTGAAGGTTGATCGTAATGCGTTCGTATTCCGATGAATCCAGTACGCGCGCGCGATGCATTTCATCGGGGCGGATGGCGATCAGATCGCCGGGCTTCAGGTGATAGCAGCCGTCTTCCACATAAAAGTGGACATTTCCGCGAAGAAATAAATAAATTTCGTAGGCCTCGTGACGATGATAGAACGTTCCCAACTGCGTCGTCGTCGTCCGGTGCAAATATAGAAAATCTTTACGGATTGGATCGTATCGAAGATCAATTGACTCGTTCATCATTTCAACCTCCTGATCATTTCGCGCAATATATTCGGTGAATTATACAATGCTTCTATTCTTACCATATATTAAGATTTCCATGGAGTACAGACTAAGATTGCAAAAACCAACTTATCCTTAACATAACAGGGGGAATTTTACAAATGATCGTTACCGCAAGATCTTTTCGCGAGTCTGGCACGGAATATAAGCGGATCGAGGAATTCGGGCTAAGCGCTTCGATTCGGATCGAA